>JAABUR0100002699.1_pt1 | contig 26392 bp, 29 predicted proteins | sample 5560091 | NCBI WGS metagenome assembly JAABUR01 (sample SAMN10711879, study PRJNA513375) | rock metagenome | isolation source: Antarctica rocks | place: Antarctica: Victoria Land, University Valley sud
ATGTATGATTCTAGCTCTTCACGAATTCTGCAATTTTATTTGGGGCCGTCGGATATTCGCTTTGCGACGCTTTTCCCTAGAGATCCGGTTCGGAAGGCGCCATACTGAATTAGAAAAGCTAGAGAGATGGGTATTTTCGGCGAGAAAGTTGGAAATAGGGGAGTTGGTAACCTCCGCTTCATAGGGCTGGTAGGGCTGAGGCCCGCTAGTAGAGTTTTCACCTTCCACCTCCTAGATAGCCTCCTAACAGCAACAACCAAAACATATGACCTCGTTTTCCAACAGAAAAAAGCCATGCATGAAAAAGCGGGTGTGCAAGACAGCAAGTAACCGACATGCAAGGCATACACCCTTCAAACAATTCATCAACCCATCTCCAAGCCATCCCCTCCCTCCCTCCCCTCTCCCTCCACCCTTTCCCCCCTCTCTTCCTTAACATAACCATCTGTATCAAAACAAAAGCTTCACTCACATCACGAACCCCTTGCAGAGCTAATGGCGACAGTCGAGAAAGTTGAGCGGGGGGGGGATATGGGGGGTTGAGGACGTGGGATGGTAGGGTTTGTGAAGGAGGTTGAGAAGGGAAGGGGTTGGAAGGGGGGTTTGAAGCGGGGCGTGTTATCATCTTTCGTAAAGTAAAAGAATGAAACAAATGAAAATGACGAGTGGAAACAGAGTGAGTTCTTTTACATTGCCTCAGTTCTCAGACCTGTTTCCGTGGCTAAGCCCCTTCGGGTTAACCTCTACCCCTAAGCCCCTTTGGGCTAGGGACCCTCTGGATGACTACGCAGCCTACGGGTTACGAACTTACGTAGTAAGCAAGGCGGCTAACCCAAAGGGGCTTAGTAGCCGTCGCTTACCCGAAAAGGTGTAGCTCACCTAGCCCCTTCGGGGCTAGGTTCCATCTACTACATCTGAGGTCCTGAGGCAACTTTTACACCGCCGCAGTAGATTGCTGAGTCATGGTTATGAGTTGCTTTACGAAGAGAGGAGATTGTTATGGGTGTCTGGTAGGGCACACTAAGTCGCTTTAAGACTAGATGGATCGGGGGTAAGATTATCCGTCTTGACATCATCTGATGCATCCCAGTGCGTGCATGAAAGTCGTGAAAGCATAAGCGACGAATATCGAATATGCTAAAAGAGACAAACTCTCGAAGAATGAAAACCGAATTGCTATGGATGAAATATGAGATAGAATCAGCGAAATGTCCTCGCCATGCGAACAGTCAATTATTCTGGTGACAAGCCCATCAAGTCGTATTTATGGTGATATGTCTATATATAGCTCAATCTCAATGTTTGCTGAGGCGAAGATATCGAAAAGCTGAGCCAGGGCCGGAAGCTTTTTTTTTTTCCGGCCCCAGCTCAACTTTCATATGCGAAACATACCTATGCTCAAAAACATTTCAGCCCCGGATCAACATTTTGGATTTGTCTAACTATTGTACATTGACAGCATATGAGAAGCATATGCAAAGCATGGATTTCGTTCTAATTTGCCGCAACGCGTTCAGAGCGACGTGTGACGGCAGCGACGACTGTGAACTGCGTTAGCAGTGCATATGCGAAGCTTATGCTATGCTTACCTTTGCCCTTGGCACCTGCGGCGGTGTTCTTGGGGTTCTTGGGGCGCTTGCTTGAGGGAGGACCTAAGAAAGATTTTTAGCAAAGCATATGCGGTGCATATGGAGTACATACGGGTCGACGAAGACGGCGATGAGAACCTGGAGCGCGGGTGAGGGTTCGGCCCGGCCCGACCTGACATAAGGTCTCTACTCTGATGAACATAATTGCACGTTTAATTCTTGTGATCTCGCTTAATCCTAGGTTCGGCATTGGCATATCCGTGCGCTCATCCTTCGCTTAACGCCAAGTCTCGCATGTCAGCTCACCCCAATCTCGAGATGCGATTACATAAGCGATACAAACATGGTTCGTTTCCTCACTTAGAACTGAGGCACATCTTTGATATTTCAGTCATAAAGAATCATGAAAGAATAATCTCTTTTCCTTAAAGACTGTTTGAGTTCATCATATTGTGTTCTTTTAAAGTGGTATCATCTTCTTGAAGGTGATGAAAAAGATGCATGAAAATGCTGTACTTTATGGACTTTCGGTCGGCGGTCAGGTTTCATTATTACCTACCTTAACCTAGGTAATGAAAATATTACTAAGTCGACGCGGCACCTTGATTGTGTCCTTCGGTCGCTTCCTCAGTCAAACCGGATCAAGTCGCAATCCAGCCATTACCGTACAAGAGCAACTTGCATCTAGGGATAGTAGATACGTGATCTGGCAAACGACAAACGGTGCATGATCACTATACTTTGAGTAGACTGGACCGGTGTGACTGCGGTCCCTCGTCTCCTGCGCCCATTGTGCGAATTTTGGGTTTTATCTGAGCCAGCACCAGGATTTTGCCGGCAAGATCCAAATTCCGGTTGCCATTTTTTCAGAGCCACTTGAAAGTCGGGAATCTACCAGATTTACTCTGCAGCTGAGGAGCGGTAAGCACACTGCTGGGATACTGGGAAAACTCTGCAGGCAAACGAGCAAGATTGTCAAATCAGTACGCCTTATACTCGGAAATGGAATGTCTAGCTTTGTGCTGTGCTAAATATTCCAGTGCCTCAAGGGCGAGTTCGCTTTGCTCTTCAAGCTTACCTCGACGACATAACCGATTCAAGGCTTCCGGCGCATCTTGCCATGGGATCTAAGCTTCCCCATGCTCACACCTTTGAAACGCGTAGCTGTTATGGAGTATCCTATCCAAGCAATGGCACTTCGATGCTACTCTCCGGGAATGATAGCTTAGCAGCTCTGAGCACAATATCGAGCGCTACGACACTGGAATCGATCTCGACCCCTGTTGGAGAACGAGAGATTGAACACTCACGTCTCTTGTTAGAGGGCGAATATGGGGCTTTAGTTGTACCAGCTCTTCGCAGCCAAGTAATGTTTGAATGCCCCTTCAACTTTCTCTCATGCCACCAAACTTTTTCTGGGTTGAATGAGTGGTTCAAGCACAGCGTATCCCACTTCAGCGCTATTGGCCCCCCAGCTCATAGCAGTTGTTGTTTCTGCGACGCCGAGTTTGATGGTAATGATGGGCTACAAAGCTGGGCGGAAAGAATGCAACATGTTGCATTTCATTACCAGCTAGGGTGTCGTCTTGCACATGCTCGACCTGACTTTGCGCTGAACAAGTATCTATGGAGGAACTTTCTCATCAGCGATGCCACGTATAGGGATATCATGGCAGATAATGGCAACTATTCGCTTCCTGAGGAAAGCTATCGGTACCATTCCGCATCATGCGCAACGCCGCAGATATACACGAATAGTGTTTCTTCGATAAAGTCACGGCAAGAACGGATACGACGCCGAAGGACATCAAGAGGGCATGCAATTGCGTGAAATCATTTTTACTCCCGATGGCAAGGAATGTGCGTCACTCATTGAGGAATCTCTCAGATATGATTACGTAGGCTGGACTTTACCAGCCAGATTCTTCGTGTCTCTTGGCTGCAACTCGACACGGATCCGCAAATTTTGGGTGGTAATGCTGTTGTTGTGGGCCGCATCTCGTGCATGAAGCGAAGCTAGTGAGGACTATCTTAGTGCGGAGTCTACGACTGTCCAATTTACACAGATGCTTTTGGTGAAGGTAAGACCGCCACTCAAGATCCTCTGAAGAGGATAGTTTCGACGAAAGGCATTACAAATATCTCAATCTGGCATTCGAGACTCAATTCCACCTCTTCCCAAGCACGTACATATTTCTTACTCTGAAACTTGGAAAGGAAAGCCGAGCGAGACGAAGAGTTGCGTTTCAAGTTTTATTATGTGCGTTTACGGTGGTCTACCTGAAGCTTTTCAGAAATCGATCTGATCTTAGTCGGAGGTGACGGCAGAAAGACAATTATATAGTAACGCAGAAAGTCCCCCAACACTGGAAAGGAACGTTTGCAGTATCATTATCATGTTCCCCGTTCGACCTTCTTCCTTGGAACCTTACGTTCGAGTCGAATCACTTCCTGCCTTGGCCACCATGGAATCGTTCCTACTAGTTGACACTGCCTTGCCCGCCATTCTCTTTGGGGAGCCATAATTAGCGGTCCCACCCTCGGCCTGGAACTCATGCCATGGATCCTCCTTGAACGTCTGCCCTTGCCATCTCTGGATCGAGTAAGAACCTGCAGCCTCACTGGAACTTTGAGTACCGCCGTCCCGAGCATGGCTATTATTGGTGGTCATGGCGCGTTGTTCATCGGATGGTTGCTGAAATTTACGTGTTGCGCTTTCTCGTCCAGTCTGAGCTTCTCCTTGCTGCGTCATGGCGTATACAGTAGCTCGAGCAGCTATTTCCTTTGGATCATTAGCGGTAGGCTCAAGATACTACGTTCAACTCACTTCCGTGTGTATCAGTCAATTTCCGCTATATGCACCGGTCGGTAAGATAAGGGCGTCTGCAATGTTTTGAATACAGCGCAACTGGAGATGGTCTTGTTGCATCTCTCTGATCAGGAAAGATGGCACAAGAGCTACGCTTAAATACTCAAGTCCAGTCAAGCTAATACCTCGTCGGACGGATCAAAACACATTGCGGCCTTTTATATCGCTTAGCAGCATTCTGTAACTCTTTATGACCTTGCGCAATCTACGTACAACCCCCTTTCGCCTTGCTCTCCATATACACAAACTTTCTATTCTCAGAGTTTTTGTAGCACGCCGATGGTTTTTCTTATTGTGGCGGTACATTCTCGCCCGCGAATAATAAGACTTCGGCGCATGTATACGGTGCAACAGATATTTCAGTCACGTTCATGTTAGGCCTACTACCTAGACATCCTGGGAAGGTACCAAGTGAGGGACTTGCTGACTGCATCATGGCAACATGATGGACGAAGAATCAAATCATGAAAAGTACTCCAATACAATGTACCTTACCTTAGTCAATCAATGTGGCTTATTTAGAAGACCAAGACCATACATTCATGAATGGCCTGTACTCGTTCAGTGGGCACAACTTTGATCGCTAAATATGATTTTTGTGTCCGAGTCTTTAGCGCCCTTTTCTGGCCTTTCTCTGGCCTTTCTTGGCCTTTCTTGGTCTTTTGTACCGTTCCATAATTTCCCAGGCAGTTTACAAAAAGCCTGGTTATTATCAAATACTGACGCCTTCACTGGAATGTGAACCGTAGGTCGTATTTCAAATACTAGTTTCCTTGCTGTCTGGAACCATGGCATTTGGTGCCGCTCTTGACGAGGATTATGGGACTTTCTTTCCGGATGTCGACAATGATTTTGTCACCGCTGTAGCTCCGCCCAGCTCTGGGGGTGATGGAAAGTCTCCGCGCACCGATTTTGGACACATGTTCGAGGAGACGCAGTATGTTACCCCGATGCCTTACACCATCGATCCTACGGTTCTGCGGCAAGGCTGCTCTTTCACAAACCCCGCAGAGGAAGAGATATCGCCTAGCCTTGGTGTGCGTGCTTCCAGCCATTCGAGCAATCTACGCGGTACAGAGTCACAACCTGGACAAGAACTGCTACCGCAGGGCCAAGTATGGTCTCCAACCTCTGCGGCAATTTCGTTACATTGGAAGCTTACAGATCTTAGTCTAACCACGATGACGAGCAGCCCATTAAGAGATCGAGATTGCAAAGTTCACGACGAAGGATCGATGAAGATGAATGGGAGACTAAGAAGCCAATTATTGAGAATCTACTTCTCCAAGAGAGAAAGACTCTGAATGAGGTGATGACCATTATGGAGGACGAGCATCAATTTAAGGCATCGTAAGTTCATCTGGGTTTTAACACCGCTTGGGCGATGCGCAATAACGACCGACTGATTTAACCAGGAAAACGACCTATAAGAACCATACAAAGCAATGGGACCTCAAGAAAAACCTACCAAAGGGTCTTGCAACCTACCTGTGGTCGCAAGCCAAGCAGCGAAAGGACAAAAGAGGGGTAGGGACACAATATTGGTACCGTGGGTCTCGGGTGGCTGTCAGTAAATATAATCGAGCTCGTACTAAGAACAGCGAAGTGCTACCAATCCGAATTCGAAAATGTGAGCCTACTTTCCACCTGAGACAAGTAAACCGCTAATTAGCGATTGTGCTGGCTCGAAGCAATACGGTCAAACTTGACAATCATCACAACGTCAACCTCTTCCAGCGATGGATGTTCAGGGCAACCTGAATCAAAAAGACGCCACCTTGACTGCTTTGACGACGAGGTTGGCAGTATCCAGGCTGATCCAGCCCTCCAAACTCCAAAGTCCGTGATACTACATCAACGCACGAGCCGATTCCCCAAAGGACGAGATGTAAATGCAGAAAACGGCCAGCAAGATTCAACGTCAATCGAGCAGCGCCTTGAAGAACACGCTTTTAGACAAACAAATATTTTCGATGACGTTGGTCTCATGCCGCTCCCTGATCTCTGGAACCTCGCAGATCGCCTAATCAACCGTGGTTTACACGCCTCGAATGACATAGTGTTAGAAGCTCTTTTAACAAAAATGGAAGGGACTGGTAAAGCAGATGCAGACAGCCTAGACAAAAAATTGGGGTACACAGAGTCGTGGATGCGGACGATGGTCTTCCAACGTAAATTTCTCGCAGCGAGGAAGATACTCGAGGGTATTCGTGCCGATGACAACTTTGACTCATTTCCTCCAATCCATCGTCTGCAGATCCACAAGCTCGCCCTTCTAGTCGATGTGCATGAAGACATTCATCAGCCTCAAAACATTGAAAACGTTGAGGCCAGATGCATCGCGCTTTTGGCTGCCCAGAATGCTGTCGATTTTGATCCAGACCGCTACTGGCCTAACAATCTGATACTGGCCTATCTGTTTCGTCTGTACGGCCTCTCCAACCGTGAATTGCAGCGGGATACGATCGATAGGATGGACGCAGTAATCCGGATCCAGTTTCGAACAAGAGAGCCGTCAATCTCATCTGTCTGGGCGGCCCAGCAGTATGCACGCTGGTGTCTTGGGCGCACTGAACTCAAGAAGGCTGATAGCACGCTGAAAAGCCTCAAAGGTGTTGTTGGCAAGAATTCCGCCGAGGACACCCAAAACGCAATGCTGGAGACCGTCTACAAAAAAATGCGTCCCAGAAAGAACCAGGCGCCAGTGGCACCCCAAATAGTCGATATCTACGAGCGCAATAAGGTGGACGAACAATGGCAAGACTGTTTCGAGAAGTATTTATGGGACGAGCCGTATTCATACATTGAAGACCCGCGAATGAGGAGGAGGAAGGAACAAGATGCTGCTTACCAGCACTGAACCAAGGTACGAAAACCACGGTAACGCTGCTGTCAATGCTGGGGATTGAAGGTTTACGCATAGCTCAACCAATATTACGCCTCTTACATCTTCGCTGACACTTCTAGCAGTATGAGATGTTATCGGCAAGAATACTTAACGAAAGCACGTCATTCCTTATCGAGGGATACCGCGAGATGCGGTCAATACCATTGGATCATGGAGGAGCATCGGATGCAGTGTTTACATTGCCAGATTGGTGTCAGACCAGGGGCATTGAACGATGTCGGCTGGCTGGATAGCGTTCATTGACGTTTGCGACAGCATCTGCCACAGTGGGCAAATTAGATCTCAAAACAGCACCTCTATTACTGGTCGTCTTCGAGTTTCTTTATGGTTTATTACGATTTCTTATAGAATGCCTTGGGTCTCATGCTTTCGTAACGACTTAGTATGAATTTCATGATCATTAACGAGTTATAAAGCCATTCCGTCCAAGGTCTCAGCTAGATGCATCAACTGAATCCTAGGGGGGTGTTTCCTCTGAGTTCGAAGAAATGGGATTCTTAGTCCTTACATAATGAAGAAGCGAAGCCAGGTTTTACTCAAAAGTCTCGGCTGTTGATTCTAGGTCTCGGTAATCTTCATGCATCATCGTCAGAGGCTCATCGGCGTCTTTTAGTGCAAGTGAGAGCTCTCGGGTCAGCTAAGCGATGTTTCTATCTGCCGAAAACCGTGGATTGATAAACCGAAATAACTAGGACTGAAGCTCTCAGTGCAAACTAACCATGCAAGCCGTTTACATTGTAGCAGGTACTTCCAGTTTCGACTTCGCCGGCTTGTCTAAAGGTGGAACGATCATGCCCAAACGTATGGCCCAGTCATCTCGCCCCGTTTCCTTTATCAGCTCGTCCGCCATGTCCCGTCTTCTTCCGTACTTCTTACGTGGCCCATCGGCCTTGACAATGTTCCCGTGCATCTGCAACTTGTCCGTCCGCACGTTCGCGATCGCTAGCAATCCGGCTGAGACAATCAAAAGCACCAAGAGCAGCACTTTCCCCGACTGCTTCAAGTTACTCGCCAATGCTGCATCGAGGTATACCAGGAGAGTCGCAAAGGCCGCTACCGAGCCCTCGATGAATGTCATTTCATGCAGCCATTGACCAGACGTCACGGTTTTGAGATCATCGACGGCTCCACGCATCCGAACCCAACGGTCCTGGCTTAATAGAATGAGCAGATCGCCCTGTACATCCGGCTCACTGGCCCCCTTCCACCCGATACGGCTCCGGCGGCGGATGATGATGGTGTTGCAGAAGCGGGCAAACATAAGGAGGAAGATGACAAAAAGACCCCACCAGTCTGCTGATATCACGAACAATACTAGAACAACAATTGTCAAGGAAGCAGCTGTGAGATATGATACAGATGACATCAGGTTGGCATTCTCGAAGGTGTAGAATGTCGATAACAGTTGGGCTGTCCCCGACTGCTTTTTGCCAACATTTATGACGGAGAGTGTGGTCAGATGGCCAGTGAGACTGATCTTCTGTAAATAAGCGACTGTTGCGGGGTTCTCGACTCGGAATACATAACCGGAGGTCAAGGCAGCGACCGCTGGGTATTCGCCGCCGTTTAACTCCGTCGCGGCTTGCTGACGTTGGATGCTCGGACAGAGGACTAAGGTATCCAAGAGCGCACCTGTACCGGTAAGAGCAGTCCGATCGCCGATTGTGGTGAGCTCCGCAAGGGCTACCAGACCAGCCGCGTCGAGCGAGACCTTGAGGTTATCTGTGTATAACCAAGGCTGGACTATTCGCGGTGACAGCTACAGCGTAGTCAGCTTACGCTGTTATGTAGGGTAAACATTGGTGGCTAACATTCCGTGGTATTATCATCTTGGAATAATCACTGAAGTTCCCATATCGGTCGTCGAGCTCACGCATGGCTCTTATCATGTCTTCGCTCAGATACCGAATCCACCCCACCAGTGTCCCCACCAAAGACTGCATGGGTGAGATGCAAGCCTTATAGAGCTTATCAAAGGGTTTGAGTCCTCTAAAAGGATTGGCGAAAGAAGAGGGCGTAGGTAATGGCAGCCAATGAGCACTCTGCTTCCAAACAACATTGCAGCAGATCCATTGGTTTTATTCGCCAGAGGCATGAGGCTTGCATGAAGGATGGAGGTCGAGAATGTACAGCCTTGCAGAACGCCCCGATGTGAATGACAGCGTGACACTGCGCAGACATGCTCCGCCTGCCTTGACCTTTGGCTACATTACAGGCACGTTCTCGCATCACTGCCAAGGATCGCACACCCTACGAACAACTTTTCTTTTCTTTTATGTTCTGTACAATGGATAAAGCTTTCTTTTGGTCGAGTTTCCTACCGCTGTGGGCTGGGCGCTAAAACCGAGCTATCCGAGTGCGAGGTGCAGGCGCCGCGAAAAGGCAACGAGGCAACAGAACACTTGCTCACCCCAATTTATAGTTGGTGTGCCACCGCAATCAGCCGGTCGAACGCAATGGGGGAAAACACCGTAGATCAGAGGCAATTATTGATCGCAATACAGTCCTAGCACGGCTAGGCCCAAGGCAGATGACAAAAGTCTATGCCACAAGAAGGCTTATACCCTACAACCGCAGTATTTGACGCCCAGGGAACGAAGGTTGTATGTCTTTGAGCTGCAACAATATCCAATATTGAGGCACTTACAAGTTCCGGTAATCCTGTCAGCACTTGTCTGGTTGCCAAAAATGGTTTTTCCACGTACCCTTTCGCTGGATGGAATTCTGTCGGTCCATCAATTTTGTCGCTTCCCCTTGGACTGATTGAGGCTCCGGGATCGCAAGGTTTGTTGCTGCAGCCCCTGCCTTCAGCCTTTTTATTTTCCGTAACTCCCTTTGGCTCTTTCATCCCCCTTCAGTCTTCTAAAGCTGAACCTCTTCATCATAAATCTCTTCAAAAAGGCCTTGTTTGTTTCTCGGTTTAATCGTTCAGTCCTTATGAAAGATCTCGGCTATCAGTACGAGCCTTTGGGAGATGGAGAATTTCGCTTACTGAGGTTACACCCTGGGCGAGGCAGCAGTGATCTTGAAAGCAATCTAATCATCTGCTCTCTCAAGCAGGAAGCCGAGGATGCAACCGGCAGTGCAGATCGAAGCATGGAAAACAGTGATCAAGATGGAGGTCTACCAGCTTCAGGTCCTCAACCATACGAAGCTTTGTCCTATACATGGGGCCCTCCTGGCAAATCCGAGGTTTTCATCAAAATCCTGTCCCATAGTGAAGCATATCGAATTGTGATCAGGCCTTCTTTGGAGTCAGCATTGCGGCAACTACGCTCCACTGAGCACTACAAGTTCTTCTGGGTAGATGCACTCTGCATAAACCAGCCTGATACCGACGAAAAAAGCTCTCAGATCCCTAAAATGTGGGAAGTGTACAACGGCGCCTTCAACGTATGCGTATGGCTCGGCGCACATGCCGACGGAAGTGAAAGAGCCATGGACTTCGTCAACGAAATCGTGAAGCTGGACAACCTCGAACAGTTAGTGCAGGACACTCACAATTCAGAAAAGTGGGCGGCGTTATCAAGTCTTATGAGAAGGCCGTGGTTCAGTCGACGTTGGATTGTTCAAGAGATAGCGCTCGCAAAAACTGCCACTTTACACTGTGGTGAAAGTTTGGTATCTTGGCGAGACTTCGCAGACGCCATATCATTGTTCAACTCCAAAAGTTCCGAAATACGGCAGCTCTTTCGGAAGTCAATTGTGTTCAACAATCCTCTAGACTATCTTGGTGATATCACTGAGCTGGGAGCGACCCGACTAGTTCATGCGTGCGATAACATCTTCCGCAAGTCGGATGATGGTGCTATCATGGAACACATGTTGTCTTTGGAAGCTTTGATGTCTTCTTTGTCGGCCTTCGAAGCTACAGACCCCCATGATACTGTTTACGCTGTTCTATGGCTTGCGCACGACGCTCGACCGATATCAAAGAAAGAGGATACGCTATTTGGAATACGTCGTAATATGCACAACCCTGGGCCAAGCTCTCCAATTTCTGAGCCAACTGAACTCTCTCCCCAAAGCGCAACTCGCGTTATTGCTGAAGATCAGCCCGAACAACCGTTCGATTCGATGAAAAGACGCTCCAGCGAAAGCTACGAGGGACAACGGGCCACAAGGAGGCGCGTAAACTCCGTGAATAGTCAGGGTGTCCCGTCTGTTCATGTGGTCAATGAAAATGAACGGGTCATACCATATACACCGAACTCTCTTCGAGACCAAGGACTCAGATCGACTGTCTTGACCAATGGCGAGGATTTAAATGCAAGAAGAACAGATAGCCTCTGGGACGCGCAGATATCAAGACCAATCGTGACGACTACCAATGTTGACAGGCCCCCGAACACCAGACTTGACGTCCCAAAACCGCAGACACTGAAAGCCGGTTCTAGAACACATATTGTCCTAGAAAGGGTCCTCGAGTCTATTAGGGCCAAAAGGATTACCGTAGACTACAAGAAAAGTGTCTTCGAGGTCTGCAGAGACTTTCTTGCTTTCACTATAAATCGTTCCCACTCCTTGGATATGATTTGTCGACCATGGGCACCTGATGACCCAATGTTGCCATCATGGATCCCACGCCTGTCCGGCAAAGCTTTCGGCCTGAGCACTAACAAGACCTATCGCCGTGTAAACGCTGATCCTCTTGTCCGAAGTCCAGGATGGGATCGTGGACACTACAACGCTGCCCCCAACACCAAGGTGTTACCAATACCTCGAAAAAGTAGCGATTCCAACCGAATTCTCCGTGTCAACGGCTTCGCTTTCGACAAAATCGGCGCAAAGTATACGCCTGCCACCGCCGGTATAATTCCCGCTAAATGGCTGGGCGCTGGTGGGTGGGAGGACACAAATTCATATCTGCGCGAGTATTTCTGGCGGACACTTGTTGGAAACCGAGATGCCCATGGACAAAAGCCTCCTTCCCATTGGATAAGAGCCTGCAAGGATGCTTTCAATCGAAGGCCTACCGGAGGGGCTTTGAATACCGGAGAGGTGCTGACTAGCAACTGCCCTTCACCCACTGTAGACTTCCTTGAGCGAGTTCAATGTATGGTATGGGAGCGGAGGCTTGTATCATTGTGTGGACCACCGTGTTCATCTGGAACTGACCAACAAATATGTACTCTTGGTCTGGCACCTTCGAAATGCAAGAAACGGGACCTTGTCTGCATTCTATTCGGCTGTAGTGTTCCAGTCCTCCTGCGTAAATTTATCGATGGCCGTCCTGCGAAGAAAGGGCTGGGGTGCACCTGTAATCAAGTTGATTGCCAATGTGACCCGGATATCAAGAGATCTGAGGACGGCACTCCAACAAACGTCCACTACGAATTCATTGGCGAGTGCTACGTCCATGGCATGATGGACGGCGAAGCCTTTCGTGTCCAGAAAGCAAACAGGCTTAAGTACCAGATGTTTGATCTACAATGAGTCAATGTCCGCTCTCTGGTGCGCAACATCCGTCCTATCCTGGCCAAGGTCTGTGGTCCTTAACGTCTCTGATCCTTCCTTAAAGCTCTCCCTGATGGATCCGGCCGATATCCTGTTCGCGGCCAGTGGAATCTCAATCAACCACTTAACTAACTCCATAAGGGATCGTTTTTTGTTGCAAGCCTTCCTCGTGGTCACTGAATTAGAAACCAACTAATGCTGAATGGAACCCAAGGTTGTCAAGATGTCAATCGCTCAAATTCTTCGGCCGCTAAGTTATCTGATAGTCAAAAGACTTGGGAATTATTCAATCGCGATATCGAGACGCCGAATGGTAGACTGGTCTGGTTATAGACGGCTAGGATAACCGAGGCCGTTCATGTTGTCATTTTGCCAAGGTTTATATCTCTTTTATATACGCAGGTACGGCATCATAAGATATCTGATAGTGGTAAACACTTATTGATCCATGGGAAAGAAGGCCTGGACATTCATTGATAAATTCTGGTTAGTAAATAATTTTACGGCATTGAATACTGCACAGAGGGTCAAACAGGAACGATATGAGCCGAAAGAGGAAAGTCATACAGTTGAGGTTTAGGGACAAAGTTGTCAAGAAGTGGAAAGGAGAAAAAGTCGAACATACGAATCCGTCCGAGGGGGTACAATAACTTCACTAAAATTACTAACTCGCGCACACTTGAACTAGCTCTAAGCGGGTTATCTAGTGCAGACATCACAAAACAACCTACTTGTGAACAGCTAGAAATTACACATCCCTCCCGATCTGCTCATAATGGCCCGTCGTACTTTCAGGGCATCAACGACTTGCCCACTTACGTCGAACGTGTCTTTCAGAATCAAAGGGTTGATTCGTCGACCCTTTCATTTGATATACAGCTGACTGAGTTGGTGCCAGTAGGTCGATACCGAATTGACTTTCCGGACCGAGAAATTGTTACATATTCAGTGGAAGAACTTCTTGACGCGACCCTTGCGTCGTCTTCCTGAGCGTGTATAACGGATCAATCTCGACCACCTTGCAGCACTGGACAAGCGTCAGCGTCAGCAAGTGCCACGACGCGGTGACTGTAGGTTGTGCGGCACACTCTCTCCATGAATCCTCGATCCGATCAATGTGTAGGTTGGGTCGTATCTGCGTAGAGACCTGTCGAGCGATGGCTTTTTGCTCACCTCTTCATATATTTTGTTGGAGTAATATCGCCATGACACTTTGCTTTTGATTTTCTGCCCTTGGAGCATGTAAAGGAGCATTGCGATGGGCCATAGCAGATGACTTTAAGTTTTGCCTGTATATGAGGCAAGCGCAGGGTAGCCCTTGAGGACACAAGCGAAAAGAACGAGAGCGGGTTGGTAGAGACGAAGAGGGAGGAAATGCGAAGGGAGGCAGAGCATCCTTTCCCTTTCCCTTTCCCTTTCCCTTTCCCTTTCCCTTTCCCTTTCCCTTTCCCTTTCCCTTTCCCTTTCCCTTTCACTTTCCCTTTCCCTTTCCCTTTCCCTTCCCTCTCCGTCTATTTTCACTCTCCACGCCTCACGCAGGTGAAGGTTGTCGTCGATGAATGGCAATGCGAAATGATGGCAGACCGTGCAGCTCGAATGCAATCTATTAGCGCTAAAGCTTTGCAGCATTCCGACATGCTAGTCGCTCGCTGCGCACCTTTTCCACAAAGCAAAATCCAACAGTGGCAACACTAAAGGCAAGATTTCTGGCTCTGATAACCATCGATCCTTCCCGCTTCATGACATGTGCGGCTCGTACCATGCTAGCGCTGAAGGGCATCGCACTGTGAGTCGTGAAACCTCTTTCCTGGGGTATGGGACCATGATGCGGAAAGACCTCTCTGTGCAGCAGGAATATGAGAGGGAGGTGTTAAGACTGGGACTGAGGAGGAACTTGTCGGTCGAGGATGACATGAGGGATGCCATTTCAGTGGCGGAGCGTGTGTAGGTGTTATTAGGCTCACGGGCAACGGCCTACCCTCCAAATGACCATCAACATCCATAAGCATTGTATTTTCTTTTAAATAAGATAATCGATCACAGAGCCCAAGCAGTCACTCATGTTAGCGAGGCGCCTGCCCTACATGCGTAGCGAAATGCATATAGTAACCATGCCTATCAGCATTCTCCACGACATCACGCTTCGCCTCATCCGCTAGGGCCTGCGCCTGTTGGGCAGTCATTCCACGTAGATCACCATGCTGAACAGCTGTCCTGGTGACGCCTCCAATCAGCACCTGCAAGTTCTGATACAGCAGGTCCCCGATTGCCTTCTCCTCCTGAGTGCTCGCCCTTGCACTGCCCACCGGCCACTTGAACACCCTTTCTCGAACATCAGTGAATCCGGCGTCACGCATCTGCTGCGCATGCTTGTATGTGCCATCGATATCGATGCCGTTGCTCATCGAGCTCTCCTGAAACACGACACGCCACCACCTGAGCATGGGCGAATCCGCCTCGCCACACCCATCCTCGGCAAAGAATCGATGGGCAACGTCACTCACTTCCGACCACCCACCAGGCTTCAGATGCTGCAAGCAACACTTCATGAATCGTGGCCAGTTGCGGATACTATTGATGAGCATGCGGCCATAGATCAGGTCGAACGGCTCCGTGGCAAACGACCAGTCGCCCTCGGCGTCTGCGACCGCAAAGCTGCAGTTTGGGGGTACAGAATTTGGCTGTGGGAGGGTGATATCGAGACCGAGGACACGGGAGTCCGGATGCTCTGTTGCGAAGGCGATGGTCCAGACGCCGGTGCCACAGCCGATGTCGACGACGCGCTGGTTGGAAGACTTGGATAAGGGAGCGCTGTAGAGGCCATGATGCTGGATAAGCCATATGCGGTGCTGCTGATCTGCAAGGTTGGTCAGTGAGGTACGTGGGGAAGTCCGTACAGAAGACAACTCTACCCAGGCGGCCAGTCTCGACCTGGAGATACCATTAGCTGTTTCCACCGACTCGACGTGAACAATAAGTCGTGGTGGTGCTTTTGCTTACCTCACCCACTGGCTTAGCCAAGACGTATTTCCCTGGTTCGGGCATAGTCTTTTGCTACGGCAGCAAGACTCGCTTCAAGATAAAGTTCTTCGATGAAGGAAATTAGGTAGGTTTTATGTAGTACGGTGACTTGGCTGGAAAAAGCAGTCAGATTCTGGTCGGAAAGAATATTTTCGAAGATGGCTCACCTGAATTTAGGACGAGGATGACGCTCTGGAGCTACATACGTTATCTTTAGGCGGAGAGAGGAATAAAAGAACAATAACTCGGATTATGACCGCTACCATCGTGCGCTGATGGATCTCTTTATACGGACTCGCTCTGGATACGAATCTCTACTTTACCACTAGACCTGTCGATAGGTATGGTGCCAAAATGAAAACCGTAAAGAGTACTTTTTCGGGCACAAATACGTTTCCATATAGTTAGCATAGTCAACCAACCTCTGCAGTTTCACAAACCGGTGACTACGAGCATCTTATCTGCCGACTCGAAAGAAACATTTCGGCTTCACCGCTTTATGAAGGTATATCTCTGCTCTCTGTTGCGATGCGAGTATGCGACTGATATCAATTATCAGCCCGTGTTATTTTCGTAATTTAGTACCAGCAGCGCAGAAAGTTGCCCGAAATAGTTTAGGGTGGTAACACACCCAGTTTCTGGTGACCGTCCTCGAGCCGTCATCATCGTCATCTCAATTCTGGGAGCTCTGAAACCAGCGATGATAATATAGTCATACCGTCAAATCGGGACCCTTTCTATTCCGCCAGCCATAGATGCCCCCGGCTGTGGTTGTCAAGCGGCATCAAGGTTCAAGAGGACGTCACTTCTAAGATGACTTTCCGACGCACAATATTTCCCGATATGGCTCAAAGAGATCCGCCTCACCGAGTGCAGTATAGAGGAGCTGGATCAGCCGTATACTATAGTATAAGAAGCCCTGGAATTCCCATAGTTTTGTCATACCAGCGCATGCTGAACTCGTTTCCATATAATTACGCACATAAGTATATGAACGGATAACAGGAGCAACTTCCGTCTCGAAAAAACCGGCATCTATCACCATTCTTCCATTGACCAACATCCATAATGCATTCTTCCCTTACGATTCTTTTGGTCGCTGCCGCAGTCGCGCCGGGCCTTACCATCTCAGCGCCAGCACATTACTGCTCTGCGAATCAGAGCGAAGCCACCACCAAATATCCAAACAAATGCCAAATCGCAGAAGTCTTCAACCACCTCCGCGAAGACAACTTCCCAGCTTTCTTCGCTCAGGTAGCGCCTAATGTCCACTGGACGCTCATGGGCACCCACCCTCTCGCCGGCGAGTATCACAACAGAACCATCTTTCTCACAAATGCCATAGAGCGCCTGGCAAACACCTTGGTCCCCGGCACGTCCTCGCTGGAACTTGTTCACGTCGTTGGTGGCGGAGACGAGGAATGGAGTGCACAAGAGTTGCACGCAAAAGGTGTTTGTAAGAATGGTAAGTAGTCCCTCCCCATCTTCCACCTTAATCAGCCCGCCTCTTTCCTTCATGAACCCCTTGAGAGGGATTTTTGCATCAAAAAAGGTATAGCAGCCTAACTTTCTTGTATAACAGGGCTCAACTACGACAACACGTTCTCTTGGGTCACCCGTTGGAACACCGAAAGTGTCATCGTACAGGTACGCGCATGGTTGGACTCGGCGTTGGTGTCCAAGGCTATCACGGAAAACGAGTCTCCCGAGTACAACTATACCGACCCGAGGACAGCATTGGAGCCAGGTCCTGCGGGCATCAATTGTGCAACACACAATTGATCATTGGGGCATGCTGCTAGATGGCGAACGTCGCGGTCTCTGCTTTGTTTTTCAAATGATCACCTACATTCGAGCCATGGTTGGGACTATCTTTTTCCACCATTTGTGTTTTTTTTCTTTTCTTTCCCCCGGGTATACGTGCAATGCGATATTTTGACACCGTCAATGCCTTCTCGCTGAATGTTGTAGTTACACCATGTGAGGTGTTATATTCCGCGAACAAAGTGAGTGAAGAATCATGTATGTGCCACTCATACTATTGATGAAAACTCTGTTGCCAACGTCCCCCATGATACGCTGTTCAGATAACCCACTTCTCAATAAATGTGGTCCTACAAACCATGTCTGGCGAAGATTTGTGCTGTTGTTGAGTCCTGGAACTGAATATCCGAACATCGAAAACATCGAACTTAAATCAGGCACATCTTCCCGCCCCATCAACTCAAGTTCCAAGGTTCCTTCTTGACCTTGTTTGCCATAAGTCGACCGAACCTGATTCCCATCTTGCTGTCTATAAATTCAAACCTCCTCCTTACCCAGGTTTCCTGCTCACTACCCTTATTCATACTTGCCCTCGCCACATGCAAAGGCCAAGAGAAGCATATACCCCGCAAGCGGCATCCTCTTCCTTTCCGGTGCCAATTTCCCCGCCAGGTCGATGTCTCCCAATATGAAAGGCACAGCGGCGCAGATATCTGAGACCATGTCTTCAATGATGCATCTGAAGCGCGTGAGTAGATTCTCGGCTAAGTCTAGGCTTTTGAGCTTCGAGGATAGATCTGTGGCCTCTGAATGACAGCCAAGGAGAGCAAGACAGTGCAAGGAGACTTCGTGCAAATGGGCACGCTTGCTGCGGCATGAGGTCCAGATGTATGCGGTATAGAAGTCGTGATGCACCTGCACCATCCCATCGGCGGGAAGAGCCTCATCGGGAGACAGATAGACGGTCTGATAGCGCCAGATTTCAGAGCGGGAGTACTTGTCAATCCAACTCTGGTACAGGAGATCAATGGCAGTGGCGTCTTTGATGATCTCGAGGAGGCCATGTTTCCATTCCTTGCTGTGTTCGCTGCTATCAAAGAGGATTTGGGCTTCAGCGCATATTTGAGCAGTATGGATGCTGAGTTCTGCTATTTTCTGGGGAGGTCCTTTGGTTCCGAAAACCTGAATCCAGGCGCCTGCTTCTTCCAGGGGCTTCTCGTGCCTGGTCAAGCACTTAATGATCTGTGTGGTCCTGTGAGTAACGTGAGATTTTGAGGCAGATATGAATCTATAAGTGGCTCACAGCTTGTTCATGCAGGACACCGAAAAGGCATCGGCCTATCGGAGTGTTGAATTGATGGCTGCCACGAAGGCGAAGCAATGACATTCGACCACGGTGGTGATGATGATCCATCAGAGTACCGGTCGGCAGGTAGCCACTGATAACCTGTCCCGGGACAATCAGCCTCCCTTTTTCCAAACCTGATGTAGGGCAAACCCGGGATTGATCTTACTTCGTATAAGCCTATCACAAAGGGTGTAGCCAGTGTAGTATCTTTCAAAGCTTTTACAGGGTCCTGCAATACCCTCGAAAGAGACGCTAGTGCACGGCCATATGCTGCCTTAGCTTCAATGGCCATCCATTTCAGACCGAGCTGATTTGCCTCGTTCCCGAACGCTGCAGCATAGAGAGCATCTTTGAGACAGGCGCCTGCATCTGAACTGCCATAAAGTCCTGGTAATACTATCGTCGTATTCGGTACAGCATCTGAATCCAGGACATAATCGGCGAAGAAGCGGGTGACGGCGTTTTCTCGCCAATCCGTCACTGCAAAAGGCCTTGGTACGCCTTGTTCCGCCATATCTCGCGCTCTGAAAATATTGCGGACACGAGACTCAACCTTCTTCTCGGCAAGGCAAGTCATATCGCGAAATGCAAACTCCGTCTCGCTTCGGTATCCAGGGCAGGTTTTGCCAGAGTTAATGCACCTTTGGCATTGCGGAACACCTTCATCACACTATTTTTCCCACACCAAAGTCATTAATGACAGAAGATCTTAAGCCGGGCCATCAACCATCATGATCCACTAAGACACTAAGAAGATCCTTTTCGATGGTGTACTTACCTTGATTTTCCTTATTTTACATGCATCGCATCTCCCACTGCGCGGCATGGCGGCAAATAGTGGCAGCAGTAATTAATCGATCTCAATCCAAGGCTTTTGGATTGCACATACCCAAATAACGTATATAATTGCATGCTAGTTCGTCGGCGTGGAGGCTATTCGTGAAGATCGTCAGAGTAGGTTTTTATCGTTTGTCACCTACCTATATCTTAGAATACCTTAGACGGTACATATTTCTCGTGATCAATCCGATGCGAAGGCTCGACTGATCAGTAAGCCAAGCAGGACGTTGCCGGCGGTGCTGACACCAGGTGGTCGACTCAAGTAAGATACTAAAGAAGCTTACCAAGCTTTCTCGGTATCTCAATTCTCAAGTTCAACATTCCGCTGCACGAGGTAGTATAAATTATTACGGCCTCCGGACAGTCAATATTCCACAGTCATTTTTTGTTGGAAATTGTTGAGAATACGGTACAGTAGTTGGAACCTTCGCCTCATATTCAAGGACCCCCCAATACCAATTTCCACCAATCATTTGCCTCAGTTGAGAGTTCTCAGACGTGCCAGCGTCGCTAAGCCCCTTCGGGTTAGCCTTGGCTGACTGCGCAGCGTACGGGTGCCGCTAACCCGAAGGGGCTTAGCGATGCTGGCACGTCTGAGAACTGAGGCAACCAATCATAAGGCCGCCAGTGAGGCTGAATAAGCTTCCATATTAGGTAATAACCAACGTTTGGTGCAGATTAGCTGAAAGGCCTGGATCTACCAAATCACCTCTCAAATCACCTTCTTTTCTCCACCAACATCGCTACTCTCCACCAAATCCTACTTCTTACCTCGTCGGCGACCTCTACAGTACTGTACATAGACACGTCTTCAACGCTGCGCTCAACGATGGAGATTGAAGAAGCTCTCGGCCTGCAATTCGGCCTGAAATGATCATCTTGACACGGGAATTGTTCAACAAGCTCGCTGTTGCTATGAGCTTTGAGATTTTGTGGCTCTATTGATGTTGAATAGCTTCAGAAAGGTGAGCAGGGAAATGAGTATAAAATCGACATTTGTCGAGCAATTCCTGGTTCGTGTTCTTCAGACTTTCATCATTGACTACATCTACAGCAACATCTACAGCTACATCTACAGTTACATTTACAGCTACATTTACAGCTACATCTACGACTACATCATGTTCAGCTCTAATACTCCCTCTACCGTGACCTTTGATCCTTCTTCTGATGTTAGCTATCAAACTTCCGGCAGTCCTACACGTTATCGAAGCTTCGTTCAAACCTCTACCTACGTGAATTTACCTCAACCAATTGACTTCCTCGTCAAAAACGAACCTGATATGAGCTTCGAAGATTCCGTTCTAGTCGAACAACACGGATTCATCTTTCCGAATGCTAATGGTGCGAAGGAGAGCTTTCAAAGCTTCACCTTTGAGAATATCAGTAACATCGACGTCATCGACACAGATAATCTCTTTGACTTCTGGTTTGACGCCTCACAGACTACAATAAACACTACTGATACGGGTGAAACTATTGCCACGGCCAGAACCACCTCCAGAAAGCGCATTTCTTTGAAGGCTCTCCGCCATTTTGATCATATGAATCTTCGTCATATAGCCAAAGTCACCGATTTGCCTTTAACCACAGTGATCAACATAGCCAACGAATCAGAGACTCCCCGTCGAGGACGTGGTCGTCCTCAACTTATCAATACACCAATCAGAATGCGAATAATTGACTGCGTTATCGCCAGCGCCGAGGGACGTCAGATGACCTACTCGAAGGTGAGTCAACATTTAGGCCTGAGTATGACTGAAGATACTATTCGTCGAACATTAAACGAGCATGAATATCACCGTCGTTTAGCTATAGCTAAGCCCTTTCTGACGGAGGATAACATGAGGAACCGGCTTGCCTTCGCTCAGTGGTGTATCGATAAGTCGAGGACGGCCACGTCCTCGACGGGGAGTCTCTGATTCGTTGGCTACGTTGATCACTGTGGTTAAAGGCAAATCGGTGACTTTGGCTATATGACGAAGATTCATATATATGATCAAATTGGCGGAGAGCCTTCACAGAAATGCGCTTTCTGGAGGTGGTTCTGGCCGTGGCAATAGTTTCACCCGTATCAGTAGTGTTTACTGTAGTCTGTGAGATGTCAAACCAGAAGTCAAAGAGATTATCTGTCAGTGTCGATGATGTCGATGACGTCGATGTTACTACTGATATTCTCAAAGGTGAAGCTTTGAAAGCTCTTCTTCGCACCATTAGCATTCGGAAAGATGAATTCGTGTTGTTCGACTAGAACGGAATCTTCGAAGCTCATATCAGGTTCAGTTCGTTTTTGACGAGAAAGCAGATAGAGAAAGCTATTCAGAAGGAGTGAGACTCTTTGAACGACGGCCACCAGTTGGAAAACCAGTTCGAGGTATGTATACGAAGAAACTTTGTATAGAAGACCCTTCAAGGTAGGTCATGTGGAGAAAGATCGGCTCTTCAGCTGCAGCTCGCCAGCCGACGCATGGCGGCGCAGTCGGAAGAATTACTCACCCTGTAGGAGACACAATGATGAAGTGGCTGCAAGAGATCCCTCATCCGTATCGACTGGATCGGCTGCCGATGGGGGAGAGGTCCAAGCGATTGGTCACAGGACCGAAATAGAAACCGCAACAGGGAAATGTGAAGGAAGGAAGAAGAGAAGGCGAAGGGAGAGCGATTTATGCCGTGAAAAAAGCAGCAATAGGCTGAGAATAGATGCCTTACCCGATACAGAAGGCGCCAAACCTAGCCTAGTAAACACTACTAAAAAAATAACGGAAGAAATTACCATAGGACAAAGATGCTGCCGTCAATGATCACAAAGGGAAAGTAGCTTTTGCGCACTCCAAATGTCAGTACTTGGCTCTTAGGAGGAAATTCAACTATGACTTGGCTTACATTCCTAAAGACACAATCTGTGAGTTGCAAATGCTGCAGCTTCAAAAGGTGAGGTAAAATGTTTCTGCTCATATCCAAGAGCTACAAGAGAACCCGCCAGCCATCTTGCGGCAGATCGAGGACGTCAAGACTACGCAAATACCAATAGCAGAGACAGACAGAGCTAAGGTCAGCCTGGATTACAATTATGTACTTCGGCATTATCTCGACAGCGCCGCATCCATTGTCTCTGATAATATGGTAGAGGCTAATCTAAGTATGCAAGTCAATTTTTACCAAGCCTTGAACGGCGCCTTGACTTCGGATTACCACACTGCAGCAACGCACACAAGTAGGCAACGATGACTTGGCTTTAGGGCCGACAAGATGCCAGGAAATCTTCATCAAAGATCTCAATAAGTTTATCATAACAGTTCTTCAGGTTGAGCTAGAAGATAGTGTCGAAGCTGTTAAAAAGCTCTTGTGTTATAGTATTAAAGCTCCCGATATTCAATTATACTACTCTGACCAAGAACTAACAAATCCTACTAAGTCGTTGAAGCAATATGACGTTCTACATAACTCATCCTTGTACAGTACGTCGACCATTCAGAATCTGGTGTTTCCTACCTATCGGGCATCGCCTCCGTTTTGAACGAATATATATTATATGTGTTTGGGCAAACCCGGCGGCCCCTGGCGGTCTCCAGGGCAAAAATTTGCCCCGGAAGCCGCCCTGAGGTGCCAAGCACTCCCTCTATCTAAGCGACAGAGTCTATGAAGTGGGTGGGTGGGGCAAAAGCGCGTTTCTGGCTGAATCCTAAGGGATGGAGAAACAGGAAGAGATGATGGGGGAAACAGAAGGGTAAACGGCCTATTTATCCCCTTTTTCCCTGCTTAATCTCCTTGTTCTCTAGCGGCCGGCATTGGCCGAGCCAAGCCGGCTAGCCACCTTCGCTTGCCGATAGCCTCCACTCAAGCTGGACCTTTCCATGGTTCATGTCACTGCGTGTCAACTATGTCCTTTTGCAGGGTATTTCCAACAAGCCCTGAAAGGTCACTTTCAAGCTAGACGATCGAATCGACGGTATCCAAAAACCGTACTGGAAAGCTCGACTTGGAAAAAACCTGAAGCTATGGCCACACACGGTGGAACTCGTATGGGAAAGACGAATATCCCAGGATGAAGAACATGGTGGTCGCGGCATCTGCGATAGACTTGGTAGATTTCCCCCCTCTGTTCCACGTAGTCAGGGAACATAAGCCCGCCCACAGAGCTTTTGAGCGGCAGTTTGTGGAATATTTCAGAGGGTAAGCTAGACTATAACGTCGGGAAAGCAAAAGCGAAATACCGGAATATGAGTTATGATGGAGGCAATTGTCCACCGGGCTCTAGCGAGACTGGGTTCCAGGATGCTCCAAAGGGGGTTGAAGGCTACTCGATAGAACGGGATGGATGCTCTCACTTGAGACTATCCGTAACCAACATTTAGGGAGCAGTGAAATCGACGCTGCCTGCGACCGCTACTCAAGCTCATAGGACTATAGGTCAATGCAGGCGCGGCCTACCCTAGCCGGTCAAGAGATCCTCTGGTGGCACTTGTTCCATTCGAATACTGAAAACCCGGGCTCTATACTTTCATACGGTACTACATCCATTATCCGCTTCCCTGTAAACGTCATACACGGCGCGTTTCAAATAAAGTTTGGGCGTGGCTCCTACCAGCTTTTCTAGTCATTGTTGGTATTTGAAGTAGGCCTTTTGGAAGAAAGGCGCTTTAAAGTCAAGGGTACGCGAACAGCGAGAGTGGACAGATCATTCAGTCTCTCGATAAACATAGCTCGTTTCCATTGGGTTGAGCCTCACCCTCAAGCTTTGCTATTCAGGGACCTACAAGCCGGAAGTATCCGCCTCGTTTCACAGAGCCCTTCAGCGCCAGCCAGCTCTGGCTACGACGGCAGATCATTTGTACAAATCCCAAATACCAAACTGGCATCAAATATGTATTTCCGGCAGGCTCGTCTCCTTGAGCCACGAACTTTCTTGGCTTTCGTCCGACATTTACCGATCTTGCTTTATTGCGATGTTGCTTTGCATTGCACTTGCCACTTATTAAACCGCAGCATAAGAGCATTAGCTATAAGGCCTGTTCTTGGAGAGATACGTCTGGGATTGCAAAACGTGCAATCAACTCTAGACATATTCGACCAGCAGAAAAGTTGTGCCAGCACAGGTCTAAGTTCTCGCGGTCTTCGAACTTTACCTCTTACCTAACATTGTTCGTTCAATCAACGAAGAACGTGACACACTGTCCCCACTCCTTCTCTTCATTGCTTTGCTAGAATACGGGAAGGGTGAAAGGCCCCCCCGCAAGACTCACATTCTCAACCATCCACTCATATCCTTTCGTGAATCCTTCCCACACTTACTCAGCCCCTATCGAAAGCACCAAAACCGCTACTACGTCAGCAGATATTCCCATTTCCACCTCCAAAAGGTATAGCGATATTAGTCAAACCTCCCCCAACATCATAATCTCGAGCATGGAATAATCTTGGGAGTCGCTGGCAAGTCATGATTATTGGATTAACTGTGCAAAGGGGGGGTATATATACCGCACGAGCGTCTCTTCAAGTCCTTCTTTTTCTCCTGCAAGATACATCTCCGAGTCTAAAGAAGTACCGAATAGCAAACACTACCAATCAGAAAAATCAGACAACCAAACAACCAAACAACCAACAACGCCGATCCCCAAAACAAGCACACCATTCAACCACTACCATCAAACCCAACTAATCACCGACCACAACAAAATAATGTCCCCACCAACCCCCCAACCCACCAAAGAGATCTCCTCCCCACCCTCAACCAAAACCCCCTCCACCGCCACCACCCGACCCCACACCCAAACCACCGGCTTCCACGGCATGACGCCCCTCTGGACCTGCTGCCAATGCGGAACCGACATCTGGAGCGGGCTCTCATGTGGGTGTGGGCATGGGAATTGTTTGAAGTGTAGTTAGTGTGCTTATGGGGATAAAGGGAGGGAGGGGAGGCGGGAGGGGATGGAGAGGGAAGGAGTTGGGAGCGAAGAAGGGAGGGTGTGTGTGGTTTGCGATTTGGGGGGATTTGTGCGCCTGCCAGTAATGCCTGCTATGCCTGCGATTTGAGACTTGATATTTGGTATTCAACAGTTCATAACTCCTTGTATACTCCAGAACCCTCCCGAGCTTTACCTACCTTGTCTATACTCACAATCATCACCCATTTTTCCACGCTCACTCCCTTACAACGTCTACCAACCCATTTACCCACTTCATCTCACGAACTTGGTCACCGCCAATCCAACCTCCTAACACATGCATGCACGCTCTTTCCTTCTTCATCTTACTTCTCCAACATTAGCAGCGTCGTTTTAGCGGGGTGCGGATGATTGATTCATGAATTCAGTCAACTCTTTCAGCCTCTCGCATGCGCTGTTTTAAGATATCATATCTTTGTCCAAACCTACATGCACAGATACCTGGAAGGAAACCTAATTTGAAGGATAGCAAATGTAGAAGATATGGTTGAGAGTAGATTATGTCTAATTGAAGGGTTTTCCAATTGAAATTTTATTATGACTTATGATTTCGATTTTTCTGGTTCAGAACTTCAGCCCTATTATATGAGATGCTCTGACAGGCAAACTAGATCTGTGAAGTCGCTTGAAAGAGGTAAAAATATGGATTTT
>JAABUR0100002703.1_pt1 | contig 26365 bp, 20 predicted proteins | sample 5560091 | NCBI WGS metagenome assembly JAABUR01 (sample SAMN10711879, study PRJNA513375) | rock metagenome | isolation source: Antarctica rocks | place: Antarctica: Victoria Land, University Valley sud
AGAATCGTGGCGAAGATCTGCGCCTACACCTACGCCTTCTACGTCAACCGGCTGCTGGGAAGAGCGCAGGGCCGGATGAAGGACCTGTGGGCATGAAATCCTCGCAACACTCATCTAACAAGGGTGTCGCAGGAACCCGCCTTTGGTGCAACTCATCCCCTCATCCCCTCATCCACGGTTCCATGGGGCGCTACCACATGTTGCTTTACCACGTGTCAAAAGGGTGTTTAAATTCCGCTTTGTATGATACCTGGCGTGAGCTAAAAGCCTCAACGAGATATCAAAGGGAGCTAGCGTTTGCCAGATCACCACGCTGAGAGCCGGGACGAGCCTATCGAGGTGGCTACTAAGGCTGATCAGCCTAAGACGTATAAGACAGCCGACATCCGCGATCATTCGGCTGAATTGGACGCCCTGCGGGGCATCGCTATAATCGGTGTCCTCATAGCCCATCTCACCGGCCAGTGGAAAGCGATAATAGGCTCCATGCAGGTTCCTCTGGTGGGGGAGGATTTTCTGTACATGATCCATTTCATCCGGGGCGTCCCCCTGTTCTTCTTGCTCAGCGGTTACCTGCTCACGTGGACGGAGGGGGTAGGGTCAGGCGTGGTTCTTATAGCCTGCGCTCCTACGCTCTCCGGCGCATCCTCAGGCTGGTACCCGCCTACTACGTCGCTATAGTCGTCGTCTTGCTGCTCTGGCCTACACCAAAATCGTTTCTGGACGTGCTCTCTCATCTCTTCTTCCTGCACGGGCTTACACCAGGCTTCGCCAGGACGATGTCGCCCGCTTTCTGGTCGCTTACCCCCGAAGTCGTCTTCTATCTTTTGCTTCCGCTTATTATCCTGAAGCTCACGAAATTGTGGCATCGCGTCGTGCTGTTTGTGGTGCTGCTCGCTGTCTCTTTCCCCACTCAGATACTGGCCTCGCAAAGCGTCGGCGCCCGGCACGAATTTGTGTATGGCGAGATGAACCCGTTCCAGTTCTACTCATCTTTTCCGACTACTCTGCTCTACTTGTTTCTAGCTGGTGTACTGCTGCGGATGCTGGTCGAGCACCTGAGCGGGCGTCCGGCACCCCGCTGGCAGGCCCCCGTCGCCTTCATTCTGTTTGTGGTATCGAGCTCGTACACAATCTTGAGGCCCGGACTGGGTTTCCTGCATATGAGCATTCTAGGCAAGACAGGGAACATGATCTTATCTTTTACGATCAGGGACCTTGTGCTGTTCTTTTTCTTCGCTTCGGCAGTGTTGGGAGCTCCGGTCCTGCGGCGGCTGCTAAGGTGGAAACCTTTGAGCTTCGTGGGGCTTGTAAGTTATTCGATGTTCGTCTTCCATCAGACCGTCCTCATGCTCATCTCCACCAACGTTCTGAATAGAGAATCCGTGCAAGACTTTATAAAAGGAAGCACCCTGACGATGTGGGGGTCCTTCGGAGCCTACATCCTCTTTGTATTTACAGTGGTGCTCATCATCTCCTATCTGGGATACCGCTACATCGAGAGCCCTTTCCTCCGGATCAAGCCAAAATAAGCCTTGGATAAGATTCCGCAGATGAGCGTCGGGACGATAAACTGAGGTCATGAAACGTTTTTGGGACACGCTCATCGAACCGATCCTCGACGCGGCACGCCCGAAGAGCATCGTGGAGGTGGGGTCCGACACGGGCGCCAACACGCGCAACCTGCTCACTTTCTGCGAGAAGAATGACGGCGTGTTGCACGTCGTGGACCCGGAGCCAAAGTACGACGTCCTGGAGTGGCGGGAGCGGTATGGTGATCGGTTCGACTTTCATCGGGCTCTCAGCCTCGAAGCCATCCCCCGGATAGACAACTTTGATCTGCTGCTCCTGGACGGAGATCACAACTGGTACACGGTCTACAACGAACTCAAGCTGATCGAGAGGCTGTGTGAGGAGAGGTCCCAACCTTTCCCCCTGGTCATGTTGCACGATATCGGCTGGCCCTACGAACGGCGAGACCTCTACTACGATCCGGCCGCCATCCCCGAAGCGTATCGTCAGCCGCACAGCAAGAGAGGTACTCGGCCTGGACAAACGGAGTTGCTCGAAGAAGGTGGACTCAACCGGCAGTTCCACAAGGCGGTACACGAAGGCGGCCCGCGGAACGGCGTCCTTACCGCCATCGAGGATTTCCTGGAGGAAACCGGGCAGCCTGTGGAGCTGATAAAGGTCCCCGGTTTTCACAAGATCGGGATTCTGCTTACTCCGCAGGTCAGAGAGAATGTAAAGCTCTCGAAGGTGTTAGAGACCTGGGACCTTCCCGCTCCCGTCGCGCGGCACATCGAAAAGATAGAGGAAACGTGGTTAGAGACTGAGATCCGCCGTCAGGATTCGCAGGAGAGGCTGAAGAAACTCAGGAGTCACCTGGACGAAAAGGTGCGGAACCTGCGGACCAAGCAAGAAAGGACTAAACGAGACATGCAGTCAGTGATAGGCATCATAACGAGGGTCGATATAGAAAATCGTAGGTTCGTAATGGTACCAGAGAAGAAAGAGGATCGGACCAAAGAGAATCGCACCCTTTTCAGGTTCAACAAGAGCCTAGAGGTTACGGTTGACGGTAAGGACGCCGAGCCGAAGGATCTGCAGAAGAGGCAACATGCGAAGATCGAGTACATGATGCGGAAGGGCAAGGAGATCGCCTTATCCGTGGACGTCCAATCCGAACCCAAGAAGAACAAGTAAGAATTTTTGGCGTTGTCCAGCGGCTTCTCTAGGAGCCGACACCTCATCGAGTGAGCGAACGTTCCGCCGTTGTCCGGCAGCGCACAGAGAGACCGAACCATCGGCCTGGCCGTGATCCAATCCCAACCCCGTGGATATGCTGGTAGGAGCCGACAGCACATCCCAGCGGCATCCGGTTAAAGTTATTACTTCGAGCGTCCGATAACACTATAAGCTGTACTGGTATCTGGACGGGGCGTAAGCCCGGACCTCTTAAGGGCGAAGGATCGAAAATGAATAAAAGAGCCTGGCTTCCGGTTTTCATGACCTTATTGGTCGGTTTGTCTGCACTTTTGCTTGGCGCGAGACCCGCGGATGCCGCCGTGCCTGCTGGCTTCGAAGACAGGTTGGTTACGTCCGTCGATGGCGCGACCGCCCTGGACTTTACGCCCGACGGACGTTTGCTGGTGACGGATAGGTCAGGCCGGCTGCGCGTCTATAAGGATGGGTCCCTGCTTTCGACTCCGGCGTTGGATATATCCGGCAAGGTCTGCTCGAACGGCGAGCGCGGGATGCTCGGGCTCGCCGTCGATCCGAGCTTCGCTACCAACCACTATGTCTACATCTACTACACCTACAATAAGTTCAACGTCTGCCCGACGAAAGATCCAGGTAACCCCAAGAACCCGGTCAACCGGGTGTCGCGCTTTACGATGTCCGGCGACACCATAGATCCGGCGAGTGAGAATGTGCTTATAGATAACATCCTATCTCCCAACGGCAACCACAACGGCGGAGACCTGCACTTCGGCAAGGATAACTATCTCTACGCGAGCGTCGGCGATGGCGGCTGTGACTACGCGAGCCCGAGCAACTGCCAGTACAACAACGACGCTTCCCGCGACACGAACATCCTGCTCGGGAAGGTGCTGCGAATCACTCGCGACGGCGGCATCCCTCCGGACAACCCCTACCAGGGAGCTAACAGCGGACGCTGCAACGTCAACGGCCGCACCACCGCCGGCGACTTCTGCCAGGAGACGTTCGCCAGAGGCTTCCGAAACCCCTTCAGGATGGCCTTCGACCCCGACGCGGCGGGTACCAGCTTCCGCGTAGACGATGTCGGCGGCGCCCAGTGGGAGGAGATCGACACTGGTAAGAATGGCGCGGACTATGGCTGGAACCTCTGCGAGGGGACTCACGACAATCCTTATCGAGCCGGCTCGGTGAATTGTTCCGCCGCGCCCTACACGCCTCCTATACACGAGTACAGTCACTCCACCGGGTGCTCCTCCGTTACCGGGGGCGCGTTTATCCCGAACGGCGCCTGGCCCGCTTCCTACGATACCTCTTACCTGTTCGCCGACTACGTGTGCGGCAAGATCTTCAAGCTCACGCCAAAGAGTGGGGGAGGCTTCACAAAGACCGAGTTCGCGACCGGACTCGGGCAGGGAGGCCCCGTCTCCATGACCTTTGCACCTTACCAGAGCGGAAAGTCGCTCTACTACACCACCTATGCCGGAGGCGGGCAGGTACGCCGCATCACCTACACCGCCGGCAACCGGGCTCCGAACGCTGTACTGAAGGCGGACCCGACCTTCAGTGTCAATGTGCCGATGGACGTGAGCTTCGATGGCTCCGGTAGCAGCGACCCAGACTCCGGCGACACGCTGACCTACGACCTGGACTTCGGCGACGGGAGCGCCCACGCTACCAGCGCCACGGCGAATCACACCTATACAACCGCGGGGACGTATAACGCCACCCTCACGGTAACGGATGGCGTTGGTGTAAGCGACACCGCGACGGTCCGCATAGATGCCGGCAACACGCCACCAACCCCGCAGATAGAGTCGCCGACGAGCGGCACGCGCTTCGAGGTGAGACAGAAGTTTACGTTGCAGGGTAGCGCGGTGGATGCCGAGGACGGGCAACTTGCGGACTCCGCGTTGAGCTGGGAGGTGCTCCAGCACCACAACGGCACCCACACGCACCCGTACTTGTCGGGAAGCGGTAACGATCTAAGCCTCATCGCGCCCCCGCCAGAGGACTTGCTCTCCACCAACCCCAAGGGGAATTATCTGGAGATCCGGCTGACCGCTACGGACTCCAAGGGCCGCGAAAGCACCGTCACCCGGAACCTGTATCCGAAGGCGGTCAACGTCAAGTTCGCGACCCGACCGACGGACCTGCAGCTCGTGGTGGGTGGCGCGAAGTTCAGGGCGCCGCGAACGTTCCTCTCCTGGGAAGGCTACAACCTGAACGTCTACGCGCCGGATCAGCGGCACGACGGCCACAAGTGGGTGTTCAAGTCCTGGTCCGACGGGCGCGCCGCCCGGCATACGATCACGACCCCGGCGAGCGGGAAGACTTACGAGGCCAGGTTCGAGCGGCGCTGACTCAGGCGCCGGGTCCGTAGAACTTAGAGAGGATGGGGGCTGTGACCTCTTCGACTATCCGGATCTGTGCCGGCGAGAGGTCTTCCCGCCAGCCTCCCGGCGTAGCCTTACGATAGAACTTCCCGGCCCCCTTCTGGCTCTCAGGGATGCTCTCCCAGGCGTGCTTCTTGACGGCGGACCGGAGCCGAGCCTCGTCCATCTCTATCCCGAGAGCCCGGTATAGAGACTGCATGGTCCCGAAAGTATCGCCTCTCAGGTCCTCGTAGCGGACGAACACTTTCTTTCCGGGATGGGCTTCGTAGGCTTTTTGGACCTGGGAGACTACCTTGAGGTAGCGTTCGGCGAGGAATTTGGTGTGGGTGTTTAGCTTCTCGTCCGTATCGTACTCCCGGTTTGCGGCAGTCCAGCTTCCTTGCTTGAAGGCGTCGACCCAGGAGGAGACTACGTCCCTCGGGTCCCGGAGGAGGAAGACCAGGCGGCTCTTTGGCATGGCTTCCATGATGAGCGGCGCGCCGAGAGATCCGTTGGGCTCCTTGACGACCACGTATTGATCCTCTTGCAGCCCCGGATACCGGGACGCGGTCCCTTCGAGGATGAAGTTACTTACCGAACGCAGCCAGGCTTTACGGTGTGGCTCGCCCATTATGAAGGCGGGGCTCTGGTGCAGGCCGCTTTCGGGCTCTATCTTCTCGTAGAAGAAGGAGCCGAAGAGGAGGCCAACGTGCGGCTCGTTCCAGCGGCGCTGGTTATCCATCTCTTCCATGACGCCGCTGATCCAGGTGCTCCCCGTCCTGGGAGAGCCGAACATCCAGATCAACTGCTCCTCCCGAACAGGTATCCGGTCCCCGGATCCCGCTGTTGCCGGGCTCTTCACGCGACCGGCGCCTTCGCCGAAATTCGCTCTCTCGGGGAGCTCGGCGGCTAACGGTCCCGCTGGCTCTCTGGCGACCACGCCCGTCCTGCGCGAATCTCTGGACCGCTTCCGGGCTGCCTCAAGGTAGGCATTCCGCTCTTCCTTATCCATCTCTTCGAGGTGTCTGGGAGGTTTCACGTCGTCCTGGCGCAGTACCTTCGGCCTCAGGGCGTCGGCCCGCAGGTTAAAGTCCCCGGCGCCCAGGGAGAAGTTGGGGTTGTAGTAGGGGTCTTCGTCGAGCTGCGCCCCCCAGCGTTTCCTCATGTACAGGTTCTCGTTGGGGCGGCGCTGGAAACCCCGGCTGGAGGACTCATAGTGGTACAGCGCGGCGTGGGGGGTGTAGAGGACTCTGTAGCCCAATTCCCTAATCCTCAGGCCCAGATCAACATCGTTGAAGGCTACCGACAGGTGCTCCTCGTCGAAGCCTCCGATCTCCTCGAAGACGGACTTGTGGAGCATCATGCAGGCGGCGGTTACGGCGCCGTACTCCCTGGTGGTGTTGATAACGGTTCCGACGTGACCGGTCGCGTCCGCCTGGTAGTGTTGGCAGGAGTGCGCGGCGACCCCCGGCGCCCAGAAATTCCCCGCTCCGAGGACGACGCCAGCGTGTTGAACTCTGCCGTCTGGATAGAGGAGCTTCGCGCCGACGGCCCCGATCTCCGGTCGCTGGGCGTGGCCCAGCATCGCCTCCATCCAGCCGGAGGAGATCACCTCCGTGTCGTCGTTCAGGAAGAGCACGTACTCCCCCTCCGCGTGGCCGACGGCGAAGTTGTTGATCCTGGAGTAGTTGAACTCCTCCTCGAAACGCAGCACCCGATGAGGCGTCGATGAGAGGTATTCGACCGTCTCCGAATCGGCGCTGTCGTTGTCCACGATCAAGACCTCGTAGTTGCGGTATGTGGTTAAGCTCTCGACGCTCTCTATGCAGTTCCTGAGGAGGGCGACGTTGTCGCGCGTCGGGATCACGATGCTGACCTTCGGTTCGCCCTTCACCTCCGGCACTACCCCGAACACGCCAGATATTGGACTCTCCTCGACCCTCGCATCGATGCCCCGCCGCTCCAGGGCCGCCGAGATCGCCCGGACGGACGTTCCTACTTCACGCTCGCCGTTGACGGACTCGCGCAGATGGCAGAGGACTTTCGGGACATGGCGGACCTCATTGGTTCGCTCGGTGAACCTGAGCGCCAAATCGTGAGGATCTTGCAGTCGGAGGTCGTCGAGATCCTCCAGCACCTCTCTCCGGTAGATCGCCAACCGCGAGACGTAGTCTGTGCAGAGCAGCAGGTCCGGCGACCATCCCGGCTTGAAGTTGGGCTCGGACCTGTTGCCCGCGCCGTCTATCCGGTCGGAGTCGGTGTAGACGAGGTCCGCACCGGGATGCTCCTGCAGAAGTCTCGCCACCTCGAAGAGAGCCTCCGGCGCCAGCTCGTCGCCACCTTGCAGGACTCCCACGAAGTCGCCCTCGAACGCCGGGAGCGCCCCGGCGGGGGCTCTGGCCTTTGGGACCTTTATGCGCCCATCCAGTCGTTCGTAGCGCGAGAGTACGTTCATTGCGCGCTGGTCCAGTGTATCCAGGACGCGCAACTCCCAGCGAGCGTAGACCTGGGCCAGCACCGAGTCGAGTGTACGCTCCAGTAGTGCCGGATCGCAGTCCCGGACCAGTAGCAGGAGAGAGACCACGGGCTCGTACCCGAAACCGGCGGCCTCCTCGTGCATCTCCCTGATTTCGCTCGGCCGGAGACGGTTGGCGCGTACCCAGGCGGGATACTGCTCGTCCAGGTACGAATGCCGATCGCCCTGAGCGTGAGAGCCCCAGGGCAGGTTGGGTTTCTTGAGCGACTCTACCATCGTGGTCTCATCCCGAAGCCCGGCGCGCACTCTAGCTCTTCATCCTGGTTCGCAGGCTGCGGTAGAGACCGAGGATTCGCCAGGTACGGGAGTTCTCTATCTCGTTTAGCTGCCTTTTCAGGTTCTCATTCTCCTTCTTCAGGCTCTCATTCTGGCTGTCGAGAGCTTTCAGGCGGGCTTCGGAACGCCTGAGTTGTGCCTTGAAGTAGGCGGTCTCGCTGCTGCGCAGGGTGAGGGTGTCCTGAAAGGACTGGGCCTCGCTCTCCTGCATCCGCCGTACCTCGTCGCGTAGAAGCTCCACGTCTTCCGAGAGGTCCTCGTTCTCCTCGAACACGCGGTGGTCGTGGTCGAGCAGCAGGTGCGACGGTCCTTGCTCCTGGGGCAGCCCGGCGTCGCTGCACGCGGCGATCACGTAGCGGAGCGCCGGGAGAGTTTCGCCGGGGGCCGGGTTGGTCCGGGAGAAGTGAGCGCCCTCGACCGGTACCGTTGCCGGAGACATGCCATCTTCGACCGTAAGGGCGCCGGCGACGGCTCCCTGGCGGCAGATGCGCGCGTTTCGGAAGCTACGCTCCAGAAGCTCCCGGAACTCGGTGGCGTACAGCACCCGACGGCGACCCGTATCTTCAGTATGAGCATCCCTGTCCTGGGCGGAGACGATGAGCACTCCATCCGGTTTGAGTACCCGCTTCGCATCTAGCACCAACTCCTCCGGGGATTCCAGCCGCTCTATCCCCCCGAGGACCATCACGACGTCGAAGCTCCCGTCAGGGTGGTACAGGTTTGGGAGGTTGGCGCTCTGGTAGCTGGTGTTCGGGGCGGGGTAGGCGGCAGAGGCCCGTTCGGCGGCTTCGGGGGAGTTGGTCAGGCCGACCAGGGACTCCGCACCCTCCGCGAGCAGGGAGGCGCCGTATCCTATCTCTTCCCACGATACGTCCAGGACCGACTTGCCCTTGGTGTATCGCCGGGCGAACTCGTATCCGGCGAGCCGGACGTAGGCGTCCTCCGCGCTGGCGGGTACGAGGTGTTGCGGACGGGCCGTCACCGGACCTCTCCGGCGGGATGCTCCATCTCGGAGAGTCGCTGGTTGCGCCGGGCTATCGTACGCTTCAATTCCGACACCTCTCGCTCCTTCTCCGCCAGTCGTCCGGTGCGGGAGTTCAGTATTCGCCGCAGGTCTTTCAGGCGGTGGATCTCTCTGTTCAACTCGTGGATGGTCCTGTCCCGCTGCGCGAGTTGCTCGTCACGATATGCGAGTTCTCCCCGCAGCCTCTCTAGTTCCATGCGCTCTTCGCTTGTCTCTCTAGCTGTCATGTCACGCACCTTAACATTTCCTGCGCTGGTGTCGATGGGCTTCGTCACAGCTTCTCACGGCTGTTAATATAGCGGACATCGTACCCAAGATCGTCGAGGATAAGCACCTTTGAAGCCCTGGCTGTACAGGTTCGCAGGCATTCTGGTTAGCGCGTTTTTCATCTACCTGGCGGTACGCCGGGTGGACGTAGCCGAGTCTCTCCGGGTCCTGGGTAGCATAGAGCCCTGGATACTCCTGGCCGGGACGCTGGTATACCTGTGCGGGTTGCCGATCCGGGCGCTCAGGTGGCGGCTCATCCTGCGGACGCAGAAGGCGCTCTCCCTAAAGGAGATTCTGGTTCCCCTCACGGTCGGTCACATGGCGAACAACGTCCTGCCGGCGCGGACCGGGGAGCTTTATCGGGCGCATTTTCTTGGCCGGCGGGTACGGATGAGCCGTAGCGGGGTCGTCGGCAGCATCGTGGTGGAGCGGACGCTCGACGGCCTGATGATGGTCGCGGTGATCCTACTGGTCTTCCTGCTGTTTCCAGGAGAACGCTTCCTTGGAGGAGCAGCCCTCGTAACGGGCATAATATTCGTTGCCGTGGCAGCCGTATTGCTCTTCCACGTCCTGGCCCCCGAGAGCACGCGACGGGTGGAGGACCGGATCGTCGGATTCCTGCCTGATTCTTTCCGGGAGCCGGTCGGTGCTCGTCTGGGAGCTTTCTCGCATGGCGCAAGAGGCGTCTCGACGGCGAGGGAGATCTTTGCGGCGGCCGGATACACCGCCCTCATCTGGGCCGTAGAGGCGGCGGCGGCCGCACTCGTGGTGATCTCTTTCGGGATAACGCTCCCCATCGGCGGATACCTGCTCGTCTTCGCCCTGGCGGCCCTGAGCACGACGCTGCCTTCCGGACCGGGATACGTCGGACCGTACCAGTACGCTTTCGTGTTGTCGCTGGGGTACTTCTCCGTATCGCGCGAGACGGCGCTCGCCGTCTCCGTTGCCGCCCAGGCCGCGTTGCTCGGGTCGGTCGTGGTGATCGGACTCGCCCTACTCTGGTCCTTTCAGCTACGCGGGGATGCCACGCCGGAGGAGAGGGTGCCGCAAGAGCCGGAGAGGGAGAAGGTTGGGCGAGGGTAGGCAGGGGCTGTCCGGGCGGTTGCGGGAGGGACTCGGCCGGGCCGCGAAGCACCCGCGCGCCCGCGCGCTCCTCGACGACCCGAAGGTCTTCAAGGCGGTCAGGTACCCGCTCGTCGGCGCGCAGAAGAGGACGAAGGAACTGGTGCGGCGGGAGCTCGGCGCCGGGCCGGAGGACTCCGTGCTCGACGTGTGCTGTGGCACCGGGGACTTCGCCGGCGTCGTAGATGGGCCGTACCTCGGTGTGGACCTGAACGAGCGCTTCGTCGGCCTCGCGAAAGAGAGGTACGCCGGGAATTCGAGTAAGCGGTTCGAGGTCATGGACGCGACCCGGATGCGGCTGGACGCCGGGTCCTTCGACCGGGCCATGATCGTCAACGCCATGCACCACTTCGACGACGACCTGAACCGGGGAATACTGGCGGAACTGTCTCGCGTCGTGCGGGAGCGCATCGTCATCGTGGACGCCATACCGGACCCCGAGGGCTGGCTCAGTCGGCTCGTCATACAGAGCGACCGGGGAGATCACGTGCGCCCGCTCCCCAAGCAGCTAGGCTTGATCGCGGAGCAACTAAACATCGAGCGCCACTACACCTTCGAGTCCGGGTTCATTGTCCAGGTCATGTTCGTCTGCTCGCCGATGGGAGAGCGGTGAACGTACCGAGCCTCTCCATCTTCTTCCCGGCGTACAACGACGAGGGCAACGTCGGTAAGGTCGCGCAGACCGCCGTCGAAGTCCTGGAGGAGATGGGGGCGGAGTACGAGGTCATAATCGTCCACGACGGAAGCCCGGATCGCACGGGAGAGGTGGCCGACGAGCTTGCCGCGCGCCACCCGGCGGTGCGCGTCATCCACCACCCGAAGAACCTGGGGTACGGTGCGGCCCTCAAGACGGGCTTCACCAACGCCAGGAACGAGTACGTTTTCTACACCGACGGCGACAACCAGTTCGACGTGCGGGAGATGAAGAAGTTCGTGCCGCTCGTCGCGCTCGGGCTCACGGACCTGGTCGTGGGCTTCCGCATCCGCAAGCGGTACACGCTCTACCGCAAGGTAACTTCCTTCACCTACAACCTCATCTTGCAAGTTCTCTTCGACCTGCCGTACCGGGACGTGGACTGCGCCTTCAAGCTCGTGCCTCGTAGCCTCATAGACCAGATAGACATAAGCTCGGTGGATGCGTTCATAGACGCGGAGATCCTGATAAGGGCGCAGCAGCTAGGCTATAGCGTCACGGAGATCGGGGTGACCCACCGGCCCAGAGAGGCGGGCGTCTCCGGCGTGAGGACGAAGGTTATCCTCGCCACGATATGGGAGATGGTCCGCTTCTACCTCCATGTCCGCGCCGAGGACCGGGACAGGACTCCCCTGTAGTGGACCCGTTGGTCCTCAGTCAGCACCTCGATCTGGAGGAGCGTCACTGGTGGTTCGTCGCGCGGCGAAAGGTCGTGCTGAGCATCCTCGACCAGCGCCTCTCCGGCGAGAGCAACCTGGAGGTCCTGGACGCCGGCTGCGGCGGCGGCGCGACGCTGGAGGCCCTGCGCCGCCACGGCCGCCCGCGCGGAATGGAGCTCTCGGAGGAGGCCGTCGCCTACAACCGGGAGAAGGGCCGCGACGTGGTCCGGGGCTCCATAGAAGACATGCCCTTCGCCGGCGAATCGTTCGACCTTGCCCTCGCCCTCGACGTAATAGAGCATGTCCCCGACGACCTCGCGGCCCTCACCGAACTCAACCGCGTCCTGAAGACCGGCGGCTACCTGCTGGTGACGGTCCCGGCGCTGCGTCTGCTCTGGGGTCCTCACGACGTCGCCAACGGACATTACCGCCGCTACACCCTCGGAGGGTTGCGTGGGGTGATCGAGGCGTCCGGCTTCGAGGTAGTCCGCGCCACGTACTTCAATACCCTGCTGTTCCCGATAGTCCTCGCCACCCGCCTCCTCGGGCGCCTCCGCAGCAAGGCCGCCGCCTCGGATATCGGGGAGGTCCCCCGGCTGCTCAACGCAGCGCTCGAAACGGTATTCTCCCTCGAAGCGCCGCTCCTCCGGCGCGGGAGTTTGCCAGTGGGGGTGTCCGCGCTCTGCCTCGCGCGCAAGGTACGGTAGCTTGAGAAGCCGGACTCTCCCGGATAGACTCTCGCGGATGCTGAAGACTCCCCTCAAAGCGCATGTCTTCGTGGCTCTGCTGCTAGGCGTCCTGGTGGTTGCCGGGTATGGCATCATAGTCAACCTGGGGTTCGTCTCGGACGACTACGCCATCATCAGGCTCATAACGCTCCCAGAGGCGGCCCTGAACTGGAACTCGGTGCTGAACGACTTCTATACCGAGCATCTGAAAGGCATCCCCCTCTACCGGCCCCTGTATACCCTCTCCTACGGGGTGGACTTTGCGTTATGGGGAACCTGGCCTCTGCCTTACCATCTGTTGAACCTGGCGCTTCACCTCGCCAGCTCGTTCTTCGTCTACCTGCTGGCGCTGGAGTTGGTGCCGGGCGAGAGGCGGTGGGAGGTCGCCGTGACCGCCGGGGCTCTCTTCGCCCTCCAGCCGGTCCACCCCGAGGCCGTGACCTGGATAGCCGGACGTGTTGACACGATCTGCGCGGTCTTCTACTTCCCGGCCCTGTTCTTCTTTCTCCGTTGGCTCCGCACGGAGGAGAGACGCCACCTCATATTGTCCCTCGCCTCGTTCGTCCTGGCACTCGCATCGAAAGAGATGGCGGTGATCCTGCCCGCGCTGCTCTTCCTGATCGTCCTCTACCAACGGCGGAGCCTGGTGGGTACCCTCCTGAAATCGGCGCCGTTTGTGGTCGTGTTCGCGGTCTACCTCGCCTTCAGGACGTATATCCTGTGGGGTCTCAAGCCCTACGCCGCCATCGGCAAGAAGCTGCAAATCTTCGACAGTATTGTGGGGACTTCTTACCGAACGCTTCACATGTTCTTTCCCCTGAACTTCGGCCTGCTGCCCGGAGGATGGCAGGGATTCGGGGAGGTCGTGATGGTCCTGATCGCCGTGGCGCTGGCGGCGCTCACGTTCGTGGCCTACCGGCGAGGTTGGATCGAGGGCTGGTTCACACTTCTGATCCTCGCCCTCTACACCGTCTCACTCGCGCCCGTGTTCAAGGCCCTCAAGCCGGACCCCATGTTCACGGGCTCCCGGTGGCTGTACATACCCTCGGCGTTCCTGTGCATCTTCATCGCCTACCTGCTCTGGTCAGCGCTCGGTGGGCGGGCGCGATGGGCCTGGGTGGGGTCTGCGGCGGTGTGCGCGGTTTTTCTCGTTGTGCTGCTCGCGAACCAGATGCCGTGGCTGAGGGCAGCCGAGATCTCCGAGCGGCACCTGAAGACGGGCGAGGACCCTGGGCTGAACCTGAAGTACGACGGAGTACACGTCTTCGGGGCGAGGATCACCTGGCTCTCCGCCAACATGCCGCCGTTCAAGGAGCAGCAGAACAGCCCTAAAAGTCCCTGATCCGGACTCTAAGCGCGACTCAACGGGGTCCGGCGGCGGTGGCGAGGAGGTCCAGGGAGGTGTGGAGATGGCTCGGCGACTTTCCGGGCTACGGAAGGTTGGAGCAGAACCAGCACGTCTACCTGCCCTCGGTCTTCTTCTGTGTGGGGTTGGCCTTGATGATCTGTTCGCTTTCGCGGCGGAGGCTGGCGTGGGTGGCTGCCGTGGGGTTGGTGGTCTTCTACGCGGGCGTGCAGCAGGTGAACAACGGCCCGTGGCTGAGGGCCTCGGACCTCGTACACGCCGCCCAACGGGACCCCACTTTCCCCACCGTCCGAGCGAGGATTACGACCATGAGTTGGTTGAGGGAGACGCCTTCATCCTTGGTCCGCTTTGCGAGGTCGCGGCGCAAGCTCTTGGGCATCCGTAGGTTGACCTTGCCAGAGTAGGCTTTCTCCTCGATCGTCTAGCGGATTCCGGTAGGACTCACCGGGAAGTTCCCATTTTCGGGCGCTCCAGCAGGCCCTCGATCTCTAGCCTCGACAGATCCACCTTCTCGCTCGCGTCTTCGTAGATCTCGATCGAGATAGCGCTCCCCATCTCGTCGAAGTCCACGACCATGCCAGGAGCTACCTCCTCCGACTCCGCATAGCGGGCGTCGGGCTTGAGTATGATACGCATGGTGTCGCTCTCCGGTCTGTACGTCACCTTCACCGCTCTACCTCCTCATCCTTCGCTTGAACCCCCGGTCGAAGTGCGCGGTTACTATCTCCTCTCCGTCTGGTTCCACTATCACCTTCAGGTAGCGCCCCTCATCTTCGACATAGCCCCCGTAAGCAACCCTGCCCTTCCGGTTTGGCTCCGAGACCACCGGGGTGCTCACCGCACGCTCGCACATGGCGAGGGTGATGCGCTCCCGGTCCTGCTGCTCCCTGCGATCCTCCTCAAAGTGGGAACTGAATCTCATATCCATGCACCACTGTATATGGTACTAAAAGCAAGGGCGGAAAGAGGTTTTTGTAGTGCCGGCTAACCTTTACTTACCATTGCTCCTATAGATCCGCTCGATAACCTTTTGCACCCGGGTCTCGTGTCGCGCTTGCGCATCCGGTCTCGGACCGATCACCGAGCGGGTGTCCAGCTCGACCCCGTTCGGGAACGAGTTCCGGATCTTCTTCGCGTATTGCGAGCCCGAGCGTTGCCGCTCGCAGCGGACCAGGTGGAGCACGGTGTATGCATCCATGCGCGTGGGCATGGCTTTCGCTGGTTTGCCGGTTCGTTTCAGCAAGATAAGACCGACTGAGATACCGGTGTTCTTGTCTCGGCTGGTCGGTGTGGCGTGGACGATCTCGAAGGCACCGCTGTCCACCAGATACGGTGCCCATCCCAGGACGCCAGGATACTGCCATTCCGGGGTCAACATGAGGTACTCCGAGTTCGACTGCTTCATCTGATCGAGCAGGCCGGGCAACGATAAGGCGAAGGCGCCGCACTGGTTATCATTCCGGGAACCCGCCGTTTGTCTTGGCGGTATCTGGAACCACACCGCCGGACTTGGAGGATCGAGGAAGACCTCCTCGCCGGGCATGCAGCCGGTAACCCCAGGGGCGAGCGAGCCCGTCTTGCAGGACGGTTCCAGGCTCGTCCATTTGTGTTTCGAGCCGTCCAGGAAAGCGAGTTGAGTCAGATACAATTTGGTAGAGAGCACGTTCTCACCATCCGGGACGTTACTGGACATCCAACCGTGCATCTCTCTCACGTACGGGTTGTTGTGGTCCCCCAGGTAGTAGGACCTGCCGAGATAGGTCGTGGCCTCCGCTTTCGTGGTCAAATCCCGAACCTGAAACACGGTGCCTACCAACAAGAAGGAGACCAGGACGAGGGCTATCGGGATCCGCAGCCAGGTGTGTTGGGTTGCCTGCCTCCGCGCCACCGCCCCGCAGAGTGCGACCACGAGCACGGCCAGCGCCCCGAGCAAGAACGTCTGCGGGACCATGTATTGGCGTGGGTTGTATCCCAGTACAAACACCAGCAAGGAGATAGGCATCTGGAGGACGAGAACGACCAGGTAGAACCGCCACATCCGGTCGCCCCGTATCGCCCTGAAGATCACGTAGAAACCGGCGAGGATCAAGAGCGGCCAGAGCTGCGTGTCTCGCAGCAGGAATCCGATCACATAGTGCTGTATGTCATCAAGTTTGAACAGCGTGCCATTGGTTTCGAGGAGCAGCCCGGAGAGTGAGAGCACCCACGCGCCGGTCAGACTCAAGACGGCCCATCGGCGTCTCCGCGCGCTCTCCAGCAGGCGCCGAAGTAAGCCAGACCTATAGAGCAACACCACGACAATTACGAGCACGGTCGAGGCTGCCAGGGTCGGATAGATCAACCAGGCTGGCAGCTTCCCGACCAGGTAGATTTCTCCGTTGACGGACCAGACCCACGCCCACCAGGGGAGGCATATAAGGAGCACGCCCGTGCAGTGCCACAGGACTCCCCGCAAGTTCCAGCCGAGCAGCAGCGCGGCCAGCAGGCCGAGGGGGAGGCTCGCGACGGTGGTCTCTTTGGTGATTATCGCTGCTCCCAGGAGCACGCCGGAGAGCAGTGCGAGACGAGCGCTGCCCCTCTCCACGGCTGCCAGGAGCACCAGGATCATCGATAGGTACACAGTCAACACCACGGCGTCTATGTTGAACGCCTGCAAGAGCGTGGCCGTGTAACCGAACAGGGCGATCAGCGCTGCGGCGAGTAGCCCTGCTACTGGCCCCGAGAAGCGCCTGACCAGGAAATACGCCAGTAATGGGTTGAGGAGCGCCAATCCTCGCATGGTCCACGCCAGGCTATTCACATCGCGCCCGAAGACCACCATCAACAGACCCAGCAGGCCGGGGAGCCCTGGCCCCCGCCGAGTCTGCGGAACCTCCCCCAGGCCCGTGTAGCCGTGGCCCGAGATGAGGTTCCAGCCTTGCAGGAGATACGAGGCGGCGTCGGGGGTCACATACCAGTTGCCCGCGAACCAGAGAAGAGGTGGTATGGAGACAATCAGCACGACCAAAAGCGCTACGGTGTCCCAGAAAAACCGTTTCTGGGACAACAGTGTTAGTCTGTTCAGTAAGTTCACGGATTAACGAGGCTTGGTACATGTAGCGATGAGGTCCAGCGAGGTGTCGATGGACTTCGGGCTGACGGGGAAGCTGTGCAGACCTACGGCCCCGAAGTTGAAGCTCTCGAACCCGTCCTCGACCAGCCACTCCTCCACGAACTGGCGCACGTCCTCCGGAGCTTCGCGCAACGCCTCGCGCAATGCCTCCACGCGGGCGCCGTACTCGTGGAAATGGGTGGTCACGCCGGGCGCAAGGGACAGGTCAAGCCCCGCGTGCAGGCCCGTTACCTCGACCTCTTCGAAGGAACCCGCCAGGAGCTGCTCCAGTTCACGCGCGTCGTACTCCTGAGTGTGGAATGGGTTGATCTTACCCCCAGGCGAATAGGTCAGCCTGTTGGGCGTGGCGACGGCCAGCACGCCGCCCGGCCGCAAGATACGGACCGCCTCCGTCAGGAAGACCTCCACGTCGTCGAAGTGCTCGATAGACTGGACCGAACATACCGCGTCGAAGGAGCCGTCGGGGAAACGTAGCTCCGTGGCGGGCATGGTGAAGAAGCTCGCGTTCTCGGCCTGGTACGTGGTCCTCGCCCACTCTACGGCCTCGTCGGACGTATCCACGCCCACCACCTCGCGGTCCGGCGTGGCGATCATCGCCGAGCCGTAACCCGTGCCGCAGCCCACGTCGAGCACGCGCTTCGCCTCCCGGAACTGCTTCCTGGTGTGGAGATAGGCCGCCCTGTGCCTGACGAGGTTCGCGCGGGCGAGCCCCTCGCCCGAACGCTCCGGGACCACGCGCTCTCCCGTGCTCGCTGGGGGCTCCGTCAACGGAGGTTCCGCGGAGGTCCTCCGCAATCTATTGAAGAGACCGCGAACCAATCTCAAGCTCCTGTTCTGTCGCCCGTAATAGTGTCGAACAGGATACAGCGTGGCCGCGTGAAAGAGAAGCTGGCGGTAGGCGAAGCGACCGTGAGCTTACCCCGTCTTGCGGCGCAGGAATGGGCTCTCCACGAAGCGGTAGCTGAGGTAGGCGAGGACCGTGGCGACGGCCAGCGCGCAGAGGGAGTAGGCGAGGAAGACGGCCCAGATGACGGGTTCGTCCTGGTGCGCGAGCCAGGGCCGCATCTGGAAGAGCAGGTAGCGGGTGGAGAGGTAGAGGACCGTGTTGTGCAGGAGGAACATGGAGTAGCTGATCTTCCCGAAGAACGCCAGCGGTCCCCAGTCGAGGAGCGGCTTCAGGAGCGGCGCGCCGAGCAATGCGGCGGCGAAGAACATCGCCACCATCAACTCGGCGAGCATCGTGAGCGGGCTACGCAGGATGCCCTGCCGCGAGACGAGGTATGGCAGCGCCACGACGACGACTACCGGCAGGACCGCGAGGACTGTGGTGAGACCGGCGGGCGCCCGGATCACGCCCTTCTCGACCATCATCCTCAGCAGCACACCTACGAGGAAGAGGTAGAGGAGCGTGGTCGGGTAGAAGTACATGCGGTTCCCGCCGAGCGCGTCGCCGAGCAGCGGCAGAGAGCCGAAGGCGTTGGAGATCATGAGCACCCGCGTGGCGAGTGAGACCGTGAGCAGCGCCGCAAGCACCGCGAGCCTTTGCCGGAAACCCTTCAGCTTCAGCACCAGCAGCGGCAGCAGCGCGTAGAAGACCACCTCCGGCGTGAGCGACCACACCGCCGGGTCGAGCCCGATGGGAAAGGAAGGCTTGAAGCCGTGCAGGAAGGTCGCCAGTAGCCCCACGTCCCAAGGCGAGGGGCTGGTCGGCCACAGCAGCACGACGACCGCCAGGGCGAAGTAGTAGGCGGGGACCAGCCGGAGGGCGCGCCGTTTCGCGTAGGAGGAGAGGCTGTAGGAGCCCCGTCGCGCCCGGCCTTCCTCGGTCCAGGTGAGCAGGTATCCGCTGAGGAGGAAGAACAGGGAGACGCCCAGGTAGCCCATGACGAAGAGGCTCAACAGGTCCGCGCCGAGGAACGGCAACTCCATCCGCTGGCGGGTGCCGTGAGACCAGAACTCTGCCAGGTGGGCCAGAACCACGCCGGAGATGGCGACGCCGCGCAGGGCATCCAGTTCGACATAGTGGGCGCGCGGGTCAGGGGTGTCGTAGGTCTGCGACTGGTCCTCCGGCCGAGCGCCGGCTACCAGCTCAGGTCCTTCTCGTAGCCGAGTTCGACGAGCAACTCCCCGGCTTCTTCCTTGAAAATCTTCTTGTCCCGCTCGTTGAAGACGCCCTTCCAGTCGCCGGAGATACCCTTCCTGAAGAAGGCGCCGGAGGACTCCTCTCCGCTGGAACGTCCCTCGGATAGCTTCTTGAAGGTGTTCTCCTCTATCGTCCGCTCGATGATCTCCGGGCTTGTATCTGTCTCCAGGAAACCGAACATAGCCTTCAGCGCCGTCTGTGGGCGATGGAGATGGTCTTCGTATTTAAGCTCGAAGTAGCTTTCACCGAACAACTCGCGACCCGTTCTCCTTCCCCGTCGGACGATACGGTTCCAGCCCCTAGCCCACCTGTGGATCTGCTCTTCCGTGAACAGGCTTCGACCACTGGCTAGAAAACTCGTACGATCCTGGAAGTAAGCGTCCCGTATCTCTATCTCTTCCGTGGACAGGTTCGTGGGAACTTTCTTCCCCTTGGCGGTGTGCCAATCTTCTTTGCTGCTAGCTAAATGGATAACGGCGTTCGACACGGCAACGTCCCGGCCATCTCTGACAGCGTGTACTATCTTGGCGTTGGGGTAGAGGGTGTGAATCTCCCATAGCTGAGAGATATGATGAGGAGTCCTGTCCCCCAGAATCCTCTTTCCGGACTCCGTCAGCGCCCGGCGCATGAGTGCGTCGATAGTTGCGCGGGCGATCTGGGCTGCATCAAGGTCGAATTCTCCCGATTTTGTCCAGGGATTAGAGTAACCTCCGCGCCAGTCTTTGAGTCCCTCGTGCCAGGACTCCAGCCCGTCGGCGTTGGCGAGAAGCTCATAGAGGACCCGGCGACCGCCGAAGTTCGTGAGATTCTTCCCGAACAACATTCCGGGACCAGCACAAAGGATCGCCGGATGAGAGTTGAGAGTCTGTTCCAGCCACGTTGTCCCGGAACGCCCGTGTCCTACCACAAAGAACCGAACATCCTCGACCTTCATCTCCTCCGGTGGCATTGGATGCGGAATGGGGGGATGTTCCCGCGCGCGCCGCTCCTCCTCGGGCTGCCGTCTCTCGTCCATGCGCGCTATCCTAGAGCGCCCCAGTGGGGGCTTCAAGCGGAGCGCTCACCAGTTCAAGTCCTTCTCGTAGCCCAAATCGATGAGCAGGTCCCCGGCGTGCCGCTTGAAGACCTTCTTGTCGCGGGCGTTGAATGTCCCTTTCCAGTCGCCGGAGATACCCTTTCTGAGAAAAGAGGTGGAGTCCTCCTCGCCCCGCGAGCGGCCAGACTTCTTCTCGAAAGCATTCTCTTCCACTATTCGCTCTATGGTGGCGGAGTCCGTGCCGACACCGAGGAAGGCGAAGAGGCGATCCAGCTCGGCCTGGGAGGCGTCCAGCAGGGTCTCGTAACGTACCTCGTAGTAGTTATCTCCGAAGAACCTTCGGCCATCATCGCGGCCCTTGCCGACCACGTTCCTCCAGGACTTGGCGAACTGTTTCATGCGGTGCTCGGTGAAGACGCTGCGACCCTCCTTTAGAAACGCTTCCCGATCCGCGAGGTAGGCGTCGCGTAGCGCGAGGTCTCCGGGTTCGAGGTCCACCGGACCGCCCCTGTCGCGGGCGCTGTTCCAGGCGGCGTGGAGGTTGGAGATCGCCACGTCCCGTCCGTCGCGGATGATGTGGACGACCTTCGCCTCCGGGTAGAGGGCGTACAACTCTTGCAGGTAGGAGACGTGGTGCGGTGTCCTGTCTCCGACGACCTTCTTCCCGCTCTCCGTCAGGCGCGAGTACATCACTCCATCCGCGACCGCCCTGACCATGCCCGGCAGGTCCTCGTCGAAGTCGTGGTCGCTCCAGTAGTTCGGCTGCATCCCGTGCCATGTACGCAGGCCCTCGGAGTTCGCGAGCGCCGAGTACAGGGTCTTGCGCCCCTCGAAGAGGCCCATGTCCCGCCCGAAGAACATTCCGGTGCCGCTGCACAATACCTCCGGGTGAGAGTCGAGCGTCTGCTCCAGCCACGTAGTACCCGACCTGCCATGCCCGACCACGAAGAACGGCGGGTTCTCCCGCGAGCGCAGCCGTTTCGGAGCGGAAGGCGCGGAGACCTTCACGAACTCTTTCCTCTCCCACTCTCTCGGGGCCGCGCCTTCCGGCTCGTAGCCAAGCTCCGCGAGCAGCCCTCCGGCTTTCTCCTCGAAGACCCGCCGGTCGCGGCCGGTGAAGACCTCTCTCCACTCTCCAGCGACGCCCTTGCGGTTGAAATGTGCGGGGTCTTCTTCGCCCGGCTTGCGCCCCGTAACCCTCTCGAAGCTGTTCTCCTCCGCGACGCGGGCGGCAATCTCCGGGCCGTGGTCCACGCCGAGGAAGGCGAAGAGACGCTCCAGCTCGGCGGTGGAGTTATCTAGCAGGTCCTCGTAGCGGATCTCGTAGTAGTTATTCCCGAAAAGCCGTTCGCCGTCCGTGCGGCCCTTGCTCACCACGTCGCGCCAGGACTCGGCGAGTTGTTCGATCCTGTAGTCAGTGAAGATGCTCTCGCCGCGCTCGACGAAGCCTTCGCGGTCGGCCAGGTAGGCGTCGCGCTTCTCCTGGACCTCCGGCTCCAGGTCAACGGGGCCGCCCCGGTCGCGGGCGTTCTGCCAGATGGCGTGGACGTTTGAGATCGCCACGTCCCGGCCGTCGCGGATGATGTGGATGACCTTCGCCTCCGGGTAGAGGGCGTGCAACTCTTCCAGGTACGAGACGTGATGCGGCGTGCGGTCGCCGGCCAGCTTCTTGCCGGACGCCGCCAGCTCCGCGCCCATCGTGTAGTCCGCGATAGCCTTCACCAGACGCGGCAGGTCCTCGTCGAAGGGCCGTTTGCTCCAGTAGTTGGGGCGCATGTCGTGCCAGATCTTGAGATCCTCCGTGCCTTCGAGCGCGGCCGGGAGGGTGGCCTGACCCTCATAGAGCGGCATGTCCCGCCCGAAGAACATCCCCGAACCCTTGCACGCTACCTCCGGGTGCGAGTTGAGCGTCAACTCCAGCCACGTCGTCCCGGAGCGGCCGTGTCCGACGATGAAGAACGGCGGCGGTATCTCGACTGATTCGCGCGGTGCGTTCACGTCCGGGACAGCGGAGTCCTTTTTGACTTCCGCCGCTTTCTTCGGGTCGTGGAATGGCCTGCCCTTCATCATGTCCAGGTCTTCCGGGTCCCAGGCGAGGTTAGGGTTGTGGTACGGGTCGGCGCGGAGCACATGTCCCCAGCGCTTCCGGGTGTACTCCGCCTCGTCCGGGCCGGGTTGGGCGGGACCGTCCGGCTGGCCGTGGTAGGTGAAGTTGGCGTAGGGGGTGCAGACGACGAGGAGCCCGCGCTCGCGCATCCTGAGGCACAGGTCCACGTCGGCGAAGGCGTCGTCGAAGTGTAGGTCGTCGAAGCCGCCGGTCTCCTCGAAGGTCTCTTTGCGGAACATCATGCAGCGGGAGGAGACGGCGGAGCAGTTGCGGTTCAGCGCGAAGTAGAGGTCGTAGCCCACGGCGCGGCGGTCGCAGTTGCGGAAGAGGACCGGGTGTCCGTTTTCGGTGTCGTCGGACAGGATCAAACCTGCCCCATACACCTCCCCCGAGGGTAACGTGAATTTGCCGCCGACCGCCCCGACCTCCTCCCGCTGGGCGTGCTGCAGCATGCTCTCCAGCCATTCCCCGGAAGCCGCCTCCACCTCCGGGCCGAGCAGCGCCACGTACTCCCCTTCCGCCAGCCGGACCGCCTCGTTCAATAGCTCCGCTGGATGCGTACCCGAAAGTTTCTCCGTCTTCGCGCCCTTCAGGGTGGCGTTCTTCGTGTCGAGGACGAGGACTTCGTGGTCTTTGTAGGCGGTCTTCTCGCGCAGGCTCTTCAAGAGCTTGTCGGGATTTCCGGGGGACCAGGAGATGACGCTGACCTTCGGCTGGCCGATGATGTCGCGCCGGATGCGGAAGGTGTTTGGCATGAAGCCGGAGTCCTCGACGGTCCCGGCGATGCCCTGACGCTCCAGTGAACCCTGTATGGCGCGGCGGGCTTTCTCGTGGGTGTAGGGCTTACCCTCGGCGCCGACGGCGGTCGAGCCGGTTACCATCCGCCAGTGGTAGAGCATCTTGGGGAGGTGATAGATCTTGTCCGTCTTCTCCCCGACCCTCTGCACCAGCTCCAGATCCTGCGCCCCGTCGAAGCCCGCGCGCCAGCCGCCGAGTTCATCGAGGAGCGTCTTGCGGTAGACGCTGAAGTGGCAGAGGTAGTTTGCCTCCATCGCCAGGTCGTGCGACCAGCCGGTCTTGAAGTGCGGGTTCATCCGCTCGCCGGCCTCGTCGATCTTGTCCTCGTCCGAGTAGACGAGGTCGGCGTCCCGGTGGTCGCGCAGGAACTTCACCATCTCGAAGAGCGCGTGCGGCGCAAGCTCGTCGTCGTGGTCGAGCAGGCCGGCCCACTCGCCGGTCGCCAGCGTGAGTGTGTGGTTCGTCGCGCCGACGATGTTCTCGTTCTCCTCCAGGCGCTTTACCTTGATGCGCCAGTCTATCCGCTCGTAGAGGTCGAGTATCTCCTTTACGTGCGGCTTGGTCGAGCCGTCGTCGCAGACGCACAGCTCCCACTCGGGATAGACCTGGGCCATCACTGAGTCCAGGCAGCGTTCCAGCCAGGCGGGCTCCGGGTTGTAGACGGGGAGGAGGATGCTCACCTTCGGTCTGTAGTCGAAGCGGCGGGCGGCGTTCCGCATCCGGGCGGCGTCCCAGCTTCCGGGTTCGGTGAGCACGTGCCACCGCTCGTAGTTCTGGAGCACCGCCGGGAACTTACGCTCTGCCACTAGCCCCTCCTCCTGACGCGGACCAAGATACCGCGCGCCCTGTTGACGGTATCTCTAATCTTCAGGGCCAGGGAGTAGCTGCGGCTGTTGTGGATGAGGTTCAGGTCGTGGCGGCACCGCCGGAGTTGCTCATGAGCCTGCCTCAGCTTTTGGTTCGTCTCCTGGATGCGGGCGGCGAGTTCGCGGTGCTTGTAGTTGTGGTACTGCTTGATCTGACGCGCCGTGACCCCCCAGTCGAAGGTCTCTTCGAAGATCTGACGGTCCCTGTCCAGGATCATGTGCGGCCTCTGAAGCGGCTCCGGCGGCGCCCCATTGGTACACACGGCGATGATGTAGAGCGTCGCCGGGGGCTCCAGGGAGAACTCCGGGTCTTCGAGGGAGAAGTGGGCGCTCTCCAGGGTTACGCGTCCGTCTTCGGGCAGTTCCTCACCGGGGAGGATCAAGCTGCCCGCGAACGCCCCCTGGCGGTAGAGCGTAACGTGCTCGAAGTGGCGCTCCAGGATCTCCCGGAACTCCGCCTCGTACATCTCCTTGACGTGGAAGGGGTTGACCGAGTTGCGGTCGTTGGAGTACGTCTGCTTGTCCGGGGTCGAGACGATGAAGAGGCCGTCGTCTTTGACGACCCGCTTCGCCTCGACCACGAGGTCCTCCGGGCGCGTCAGGTGCTCTATGACCTCGAAGGAGATCGCCGCCTCGAAGCTATCGTCCTCGAAAGGCAGCTTCGTCACGTCCCCGATCTGGTAGCTCAGGTTCGGGGCGTTGTAGCGACGCTTCGCGTGGGAGATCGCCTCCCCGGAGAGGTCCACGCCCCTCACGCTCTTCGCGAGCCGGGAGAGCGAGTTGGAGCCGTAGCCGGCCCCGCAGCCCATGTCTAACATCTCCTTACCCGCCACGTAGCGCTCCACGAGCCGGTAGCGGGCGATGTGATCGTAGGACATCTCCGCCGCGTTCCCGACGCCGGGCAGGAAACGTTCGCCCGTGTTCTCTATGTCCTCCGACCCTTCGGCCAGGACGGAAGGCTCTTCAATCTCCGGTGCGTTCGTTCGCGCACTACTCTCCATCGGAAGCGCTCCAGACTCTACGGTGGCTCAAAAACACGCGGCACATACTACTACTTATCCGGTAAAACGGGAATCTCCGGTTAGCCATTGTCTCCGGACGCCGGGCTCCGGGCCGCGACCGACCCGACCGTCGGTACTACGCGCACGGCGGCGACTTGTCCTACGCTCAACTCTCCGAGCCGGATGTTCCGTCCGTCAACGTTAGCCGCCTCCCTCTCCGGGTCCATCCTGAAGCTCAAGCTTCCCCGGTTGAGGACGGTCAGGGTGAGCAGGTTCGCCTCCGAGTCCACGGCCTCCACGATGCCCCTCACCTGCTCGGGCGCGAGCTGACCGCTCGCAGCCACCTTTACGGCGACCTTGCCAGAAGGAGTCTCCGCATAGTGCGCGCGGATGCGCTGCCCCGGCCTGAGAGCGGAGAGCGCGCCGGGCGCTCCGTGGACCCTGACCGGAGTCTCCCGCGCGTAGCCTACCTCCGTGCGGGACTCATCGTCGCCGAGCACCGTGAGCGTGCCGGAGACCGGGTCCAGGCTCTCCAGCGTACCGGCCACGAAAGGTTCGTCTCCAGATTCTCTCGTCGTGGAGACCTCTGCGGGTAGCAGGGGTTCCGGGGCGTCTTCGGCCCGTCTCAGCCAGAGCAGGTCCTGCCAGATGTCGGTGCGCGCGCCGTTCCAGCGGCCCGGTTGGAAGCCGTCGGCGCGGAGTCCCGCTTCTTCGATGGCCGCGGCGCAGGTGGGGAAACCGAAGCCGACCTGTCCCTCCTTCGCGTTGGGGAGCAGGTAGCGGACGTCCACGTCCGGGGTCATCAGGTACCACGTCGAGTAGCAGTGTCCGCCTGGTTTGAGGAGGCGCGAGATCTCCCGAAGGTAGTTCGCGGCGTCCTCCGGTAATAGGTGGGTAAAGACCGAGTAGAGGATGATCGCACCGAAGCTCCCGTTCTCGAAGGGGAACCGGTACTCGGACGCCCTGACTTTACCCTCCGGGTTGTAGCCGCCGTTGTAGATGTCCTGGTGATAAAACTCGAAGGCCGGGTTCGCCGGGGCGATGTTCTCGTTGCACCAGTCAACGAACCGCTTCTGTATCTCCATCCCCACGTACCGGCCGGGCGGCTTCAAGTGGTCTACGAACTGGCGAGCCATGCGCCCCGACCCGCACCCTATGTCCAGGACGCTGCCGGTGGGCGGCAGGTCCGTCCGTTCCAGGATGGCGTCCCTCACGACCTGGCCGATCCCCAGGTACTCCGCCCCCTTCTCGGGGCCGACACCAAGCTGAAGCTCTTCACCGGGAAGCGGGATATACATGAGGCTCTCCTGACAGATGAGGCTCTCCTGACAGAGACGGCGTACCGGAACTAGCGTAGTGGCGGCTTCCGGGACTGTCAAGGAGCCTTCGCTGGAGAGGCAAGGAGTGCTAGATGCGTGTTGCGTGGATTGACGGTAGAACAGGAGCCATCCGAACCCTCGACGAAAGGAACCTCGGATGGCCCAAGCGCAGCATACTCCCGCCCTCGCGTCCCTGGAAGAGGCGATCACGGTCC
>JAABUR0100002705.1_pt1 | contig 26343 bp, 25 predicted proteins | sample 5560091 | NCBI WGS metagenome assembly JAABUR01 (sample SAMN10711879, study PRJNA513375) | rock metagenome | isolation source: Antarctica rocks | place: Antarctica: Victoria Land, University Valley sud
CATATCCCCTGTCGCCCTCACGCGGACCCATTCCGACCCTGCGAGCGTCTCGGGCAGGAACCCCGCCACCATGAAGCGGCGGCCCGGTCCGTCGGGACATGGCTCTCGCTTCGCTGGCCTTGGTCGCTGCGCTGCCGCGCCGTCAGGCGCCATACCGCGCAGCGGTCCCGGTCTTCAAGGTCAACCGGTTCGAGTGGCGCGTTGGTGGCAGAGCCGGTCTCGCCTGGCGGCGAAGGCCGCTATGGCGGCCGGGCTCGCAAGCGTCGCCCCTACGGACGGCCGCAACCGATGTTGGTCCACGTCTCCATAGTGACCGCCGCCGGTGTAGGATGATCGTCATCAGACGGTTCCCGATCCGGTCACACAAAGACCGGCCGGGGCCGGAGGGACGATGGGTGATGGCTGAACGGCGGGACAACGGGCTGGACGTGCGGAACGGAGTTGCCTACGGCGGCGCTCCGGTCATGTCTGCCTGCCTGACTGTCCGCGAGGCATCGACCGATCGTTCCGGGATACGGACCCCGAGGTGGGTCAGGCGCGACGACGAGCCTGACGCCCTGCCCCCTCCCGGCCGGGTAGCCGCCGGGGCATAGGCAGACGCCGGGGCCGGTCGCCAGACCGCCCCGCCCCTCCGGGCGGCGACATCACCATCCTGATCCATCCACCGCACCGGTTACCGTCGCAGACGTGACCCCGGTTGGCCGTGTTCACGCACCGCCACCGAGGTTCGACACGTCCCTGCCCATGCCCCCGAGAGACGCCAGTGGCCCTCGATGCCGTCCGCACCGACCCAGCTCGTCCCGGGAGTCCGCATGAGACCCAGCCTGTCCAACCGTCCGTTCCTCCGCTTCTGGTCGGCCGGCCTGTCGTTCCAGCTCGCGATGTGGTCGCTCCACGTGGCGATGCTGATCCACGTCTTCGAGCTGACCGGGTCGCCCTTCGCGACCGGGCTGATCCCCGTCTTCGCCTCGCTGCCGGGCATCCTGTTCGGTCCGGTCGCTGGCGTGCTGGTCGACCGGTGGGACCGCCGCCGCGTCATGGCGACGAGCTCCCTGGTCATCGCCGGGCTGCTGCTGGCCGCGCTACCGCTGGCGGTGATGGGCGAGGTCCGGCCAGCGCTGCTGTTCGCGATCATCTTCATCCAGGCGATCGCGATGGCGTTCTTCTCGCCGGCCGAGAACGCAGTCCTCCCCCGGCTCGTCGGGGAGGGGCAGCTCCGGACCGCCAACTCGCTCAACGCCCTGAACGACACCCTCGGCCGGATCGTCGGCGCGACCGTTGGGACGCTGGTCCTGATCCAGTTCGGCTTCGCGGCGATCCTGGTCGCCTGCGCCCTGCTCTACCTGACCGCGACGGGCCTGCTCATCGGTGTCCGCGTTCCGGCCGCCGCAGGGCAGTCCATGATCTCCAGCGTTGAGCAGCGCGTCAGATCGCTGCGGGGCGTCGTTGGCCCGGTCTGGCGGGAACTGGCGGACGGTCTGCGGGTGGTCCGGGGGAACCGGCTGCTGCTCCTGTCGGTGACGGCGTTCGGGCTGTTCATGCTGGCGGACGTGCCGCTCTCAGCCGTGCTGCCGGCCTTCCTGATCGACTCGGTCGGAGCGGGGCCGGAGGGGATGGGCCTCTCGTTCCTGCTGCGGGGGGTCGCCGGGCTATTGGGTGGGCTGCTCGTCGCCGCGATCAGTCACCGGGTCGACGAGACCCGGCTGCTGGCCGGCGGCCTGCTGCTCTATGGGCTCGGGGTGACGGTGATGGGGTTGTCGGACAGCTTCGGGCTCGTGCTGCTGATGCTCATCCCGATCGGCCCGGCGTCGGCCGCGATCCAGACCGGGCTGTTCACGCTGCTCCAGAAGGGGTCGGCGGACGCGGTCCGGGGACGGGTCTTCGGCCTGGTCGGGATGGCCAACGGCATCATCACGCTCGGGGCGAGCCTGGCCGGCGGCAGTCTCGGCGAGGTCACCGGCGCCCGGACGGTGGTCATCCTGTCTGGCTGCCTCCACATCCTGCCGCTGCTGCTGGTCCTTGCCTGGCTCCGACCAGCCGCCACGCGTCGGATCCCGCAACGAGCCTGACTCGGGCGGAGGTGATGATGCCGCTTGCTCAGGCGGAGGTGATGATCTCCGAAGCCGTCAGGTTCAGGTCGATATCGGTCTTTCCTGTGCGGATGGATATGTCGCCCGCATTGATCCGACCCATGGATAGCTGACTGGACATCGGCTCTTGTGCCAGAACTCGATGCGGACCTTGGGGGATTCGCGCGCTGCATTGGCGAAGAGTGAGCCCGAACCAGGAGAGACCGATTCCCGGGACTCCAACCGGCTTGCTACGATGCTCCTCTGTCCGAGTGATAGGCCGAACCGGAGCGGACATCCTGGGAACAGTCCAACGTTGAGGAGCACATCACCGTGAGCGACGATATCGGACGGCTGGAGCGGCAGCTGCTGGGCGATGTCTGGACCAGCAACGCGGCCTGGGACAACCTGGTCCACTTCTGCGACGTGATCGGTAACCGCTGGGCCGGCAGCCCGAGCGAGCACGCCGGCGGCGAGTTCCTCAAGGCCAGGCTGGAGGCGTACGGCCTCCAGAACGTTCGGCTGGAGCCGATCAGCTTCGGCGCCTGGGAGCGGGGCGAGGCCAGCCTGACGATGGTCTCCCCGACCGAGCGGTCGTTCTCGGTGATCGCGCTGCCGTACTGCCCGGCCGTCGACATCGCGGCCGAGATGATCGACGTCGGCAACGGCGAGCGGGAGGACTTCGAGCGGCTGGGTGAGGCCGTCCGGGGCAGGATCGCGATCACCGCGGCCGAGACCAACCCGGTCAACGCCCGGACCGAGAAGCTCAGCCACCGCACCGACAAGCTCCGCTTCGCCGAGGACGCCGGCGCCCTGGCGCTGGTCTACATCAACCAGAACCCCGGAATGCTCCACATCAGCGGCGCGATCGCGGGGCCCGGCGGCGAGCCGGCCAGGATCGCCGGGCTGGGCACGTCGTGGGAGGACGGCTCGACCCTGCTCCGGCTGGCGCAACGGGCCGGGGGACCGGTCACGCTCCGGATCACGACCGGCGGGACCTTCCATGAGAACACCTCGTATAACGTCGTCGGCGACCTGATCGGCGCCCGCTGGCCGGACGAGATCATCGTCACCGGCGGCCACTACGACGGCCACGACATCTCGCAGGCGGCGATGGACGACGGCGCCGGGACGATGACGACGCTGGAGGCGGCCCGGGTGCTGGCGGCGCTCCCGGCCGGGTCGATCGGCCGGACGATCCGGTTCGTGCTGTTCTGCGGCGAGGAGGTCGGGCTGTTCGGCTCGTGGGGCTACACCGCCGACCACGAGGACGAGACCGGCCGGACCCGCTTCATGCTCAATCTCGACGGGGCCGGCCAGGGCCGCGGCGGGACGGAGGCGCTGACGCTGACCGGCGCGCCGGACCTGATCGAGTACTTCCAGGGGCAAGCGTCCGACATGAACTACGCCATGCCGGTCACCCACCGGATGAGCCCGCACAGCGACCACTACCCGTGGGCGATCCGCGGCGTGCCGACGGCAACGCTGGGATCCAAGGACGACTCGCCCAGCCTGGTCGGGCGGGGCTGGGGCCACACCGAGGCCGACACCGTCGACAAGGGCACCCCGCGCGGCCTGCAGATGTCGGCGGCGGTGGTCGCGCGGCTGCTGCTGCGGGTGGCGAACGACGAGTCCTTCCCCGGCCGGCGCCGGAGCCGCGAGGAGGTCATGACCCAGCTGACCGATCTTGGGCTGGACGAGCCACTCCGGCGAGCCGACCGGCTCGGGCTCGTCGGTGGCAAGGCGTAGCGGCGTCGTTCCTGGGAGATCGAGATGAACTGACGATGGGCCGGGGCAGAGGTGCCCCGGCCCATCGTCAGTTCGTGTGTCTGGTGCGGTTGCCCCTGGACGATTGGGGGTATCGAGAGCGCTATCGCCTAGCGGCGATGGCCGCTGCGGCGATCCGATCGTAGGGACATGGCTCGCGCTGCGCTGGCCTTGCTCGCTGCGCTGCCGAGCCGCAGGCGCCACACCGCGGAGCGGTCCCGGTGGTGAAGGACAGCCGTCCCACGGTGGACGCGCCGGCGACGAACCCGGTCTCGCCTGGCGGCGATAGCCGCTGCGGCGGCCGGTCACCGCGAGCGGATGACCCTACGCCGGCGGTTACCGAGAGCGGAAACACCTGCCACGATGACCAGCGCCAGCATGGCGAGCAGCAGGCCGACGAGGGCCGACCAGCCAGCCGGGGAGCTGGCCGTGTTGCCGTCGAAGACCAGCCCACTTGCCGCGCCACCGGTCCAGCCGGTCGGGTCCGCGCTGGTCTGTGCCTGATCTCCGGCAAGGTCCGGCGCCGGGACGATCAGGGTCAGGGAGCGGGTCTGGCCAGGCGGCACAGAGATCGCGATCGCGGCGTCGCTGGTCGCGGACATCGTCGTCAGCCGGACGGTCTGTGCCGCACCCGGCGGCAGGTCGACGGTGATCGTCCCGTTGTCGCCGCGGTTGGTGGAAACCATCGCCGTCATCCCGTCGGCGGTGATGGCCTCGGCCCGGACCGCGACCTCCCCTGGCAGCGCGGCCCGGCAACCGGACGCTGGCGGGTTCAGCGTGACGACGTTCAGGTCGTCGGAGAGGGCGAAGCCGTAGGGGTGACCGGCGGTGTCCAAGCAGGTGAGGACCTGGATCCGGACCACGGTGGGATCGGCCGGGCGGCGGGCGGCGGTGATGACCGGCCCCCGAGCGGCCTGGGTAGCACGGGGTCGCCGCGGGGTTGCGGTCGTCGGGGCCGTTGCGCGACTGGTGACAGGGACGCGAGCCGAAGCCGCACTGGATGGTGATGCGGTCGATGAGTTCGACGGTCGCACAGCCGCGGTGACAATCCGGGGGGTCGCCGTCTCACGAGCCGGACGGTCGACGGTCGGCGCTGTCCCGGCTGGCTGGACGTCGGTTGTCGCGGTCGGAGGTGTAGCTGGGGTTGGGCTGGGCTGGCTGTCGGGTGTTGATGTTGATGTTGATGTTGGCGCGGTCTGCGTGGGCTGGGTGGTCACCGTCGCCTGTATGGTTGCGGTCGCGGTTGGGGTCTGCGCGAGGGTCGCAGTACTCGTCGGTTCAGCAGTCGCCGTGACCGTTTGCTCAGCCGTTGCCGTTGCGGTGACTTGAGTGGTCGCCGTGGCCGTAGGCTCCACGGTTACGGTCACCGTCACCTCAACGGTCGCCGTGGCCGTTGGCTCTGTCGTCGCGGTACTGGCTGACCCAGGGGTAGCGGTCGCTGTTGGCTCCACAGACGCGGTCGCGGTGCCTGTCGGAGTTGGGATCCCGGTCGGCTCGGTGATGGGTATCGATGTGGCAGTTGGTTCGGCGGTCGCCGTTCCGGTCGGCTCAGTCGTCGCGGTCGCTGTGGCGGTGTTGGTTGGAGTCGCGGCGGCGGTCGGTTCGGACGTCGGAGTTGCTGGTGGCTGCACCGTGGCTTTTTCCGTTGCGGTGGCTGTGTTCGCCGGTGTGGCGGTTGCCGTGTTCGTCGGCTCAGCCGTTGCCATCGCTGTCGATTCCCGGGTCGCCGTCGCGGAGGGCACAACCGTCGGCTCCAGAGTCGCCGTCTTGGTTGGTTCGGCCGTTGCCGTGGCGGTCGGCTCCGTGGTCGCCGTCGCCGTTGGTTCAGCCGTCGCTGTCGATACTGGAGTAGCCGTGGCATCGGCAGTCGCAGTGGGTTCTGGCGTCGCGGTCTTCGTCGGCTCAAGATTTTCCGTCGCCGTCGGTTCCGCCGTGGCGGTTGGCTCGGAGGTCGAGGTGGCCGTAGCGGTCGCCGTGTTGGTCGGCTCGACGGTCGGCGTGTTGGTCGGCTCGACAATCGCGGTCGCGGTCGGCTCTATCGTCGCGGTGGCGGTCGGTTCAGCCGTGGCAGTCGATGTTGGCTCCGGCTCGGCCGTTTCGGTTGCGGTGGCCGCTGCCGTATTCGTCGGCACGGCGGTCGCCGTGTTGGTCGGCTCGGCCGTGGGCGTGTTCGCCGGTGTCTGCGTCACCGTTGGCACTGGTGTCGCCGTCGCCGTCGGCTCCAGTGTCGCAGTTGCGGTGGGTCCGATCGTTGCCGTGGCAGTCTGAGTCGGCTCCGGAGTAGCCGTTGGCTCGGGCGTCGCGGTCGGTTCGAGAGTCACCGTGGCCGTTGGCGTGGGTTCTGGCGTCGGCGTGGCGGTCGGGTCTGGCGTCGCGGTGGCCGTGGGCTGAGTCGTCGCTGTCGCGGTCGGCTCCGATGTCGCGGTCGCGGTCGGTTCGGTGGTCGCCGTCGAGTCGGGAGTCGAGGTAGCGGTTGGTTCGGCGCTGGCCGTCGGTTCCACACCGGGCAACGGGTTGACAATGGTCGTCGTGAACCGGCACGAATCGCTGGTGGCGCTCTGTGAGACGAAGAGCAGACTGAATGGCGGGTCTCTCAACGTATAGCCGTCTGGCGCCGCGATCTGCGTCACCTTTAGCAAAGTGCCGTTCGTATTCGAGAAGTCGCGTATCTGAAACGAGACGAGGCCAGACGCGTTCGAGTAGATATCGTATGGAAACTGCCCGTCTGCCAGGCTGAGCTCGAACGTGGCTCCCGCTACCGGGCGGGCCGACGTTCCTTCACTATCGACGACGAACAGATTGAGTATACAGACAACCGGAACATCATCCTGAGCGCTCGCGCCAGGTGGTGCGATAGATCGACTCGAACCAGGCTCCCCACCAAGCGGCAGTAGCGCAAGGACGAGCGCCAGGCTGAGCATGAGGGCGAGGACGACGGGCCGGGCGGACCGGCTATCCCTGGCCGAATCCGCGTCGCGATACGTCTCGGCACAGGGTGCCATCCCATCGCGGACCGCCTGACGATCGCTCATCTCGATCAGCCTCCCATCGCTGCACCACATGGTGTCGAAAACGCCGAACGGAGAAACGAGCACCGCTTGAGGCCCGAATCTTCTTCCCATCATGCCGATAGAACGACGGCATCATCCGAAACGGATCCTGTTCTGTCAATAGCCATGCCCAACGTTGGGGTGGCCCGACCGGATGCCGTCGAGAATGCCCGGCATTCGCCGGGTAATCGGCTCGGCGATCGAGCGGCATCGCCCCGGAGAAGTCCGGGCGTGCTCGCTGATGAGTGCGGGCACAGCGATGCCTCGGCTCCCGCGGACCACCGTGGATGATGCCGGGGCATCGCTGTGCCCTCTATCAATTCGCTGTCCGGGCGTGGGGACTCCGGATTCCGATGGGCTAGAAGGCGGTGCAGACCGGGTAGGTGTCGGTCCGGAGGACGGATTCCTGGTCGAACTCCGCGTTGTAGGCCTCGCGGATCTCGTCGATCTGGGCGCTGGTCTCCCCGGTCGGGTCCAGCGGGGCGAGGATGATCAGGACCGTGCTGTCCTCCTGGGCGATCACGCCGGAGGCGTTGAGGAACTGGCCGTAGCCGTCCAGCACCGTCAGGCCGTCCGGGAAGCGCGGCGTCACCTCGGAGTCGAGGAAGTCGCTCCACTGCTCCTCAGTAACGACGGCACCGCCGCCGCCGGGGATCGACCGGCCGAAGTAGAGCTCGATCTGGACCCACGGCTCGGCGCCGGTGCCGGGCGCGAGGGCGTCGCAGGGATTGACGACAGCGGGTGTCCCGACGACTGGGGGCAAGATCTGTGGTGACGCGGCGATGTCCGGTGTGGCCTGGGCGGTGGTCGGCGCGGTCACATCGGCGGCGTCCGCCTGCAGGAAGGAGGCGCTGCCCGTCCCGGCGACGAAGACCGCCACCAGCAGCATGATCGTCCGGGCCCGCTGGCCCATCGCCGCGAGCGTCGTCGCGACCGGTCCAGTCCTGTTTCCCATCGTCTGCATCCCCGTCTCGGTGTCCTGCCGTCCAGCTGGCGCATCCCGCCGCTCGTCCCGGCACAGTAGCAGGAACCGACAGGCCGGACAATGGGCGGGCTGGACGACGATCGACCGGATCAGAGCCGGCCGAACGACCGCTCAGGATGTTCCGGTCGAGCGGTAAGGGTCGGCGACGGGCTTCGACTGCGGCGACCCCTTCTGGCGGAGGAAGATCGACAGGGCCGAGAGGGCGCCGACGGCGAGGAACTCGCTCTGCCAGTTCTGGAACGACTGGAACCAGAACGCACTCGTTCCCATGAATCCCAGCATCGAGACCGCCGCCCCGCCGTGGGCCAGCTGCTCCTGGCTGTACTCGCGGGCGCCGCCCCAGGCGTGGAGCAGGAAGCAGACGGCGAAGATGAGCAGGAGCGCGGCCGACAGCGAGTGGTTGTAGAGGCTGAGCACGAACCCGCCCCGGCGGACCGGCCACGGGACGCCGGGCCGATCGCGTGCGTCCCGCGGGTCCTGGTCGACGGCCTCGTCCTCGGTGTCCGGATCCTTGGATTCGGACGAGCCCCGCTGAAACAGGTACGCGGTCAGCAGGACGTACATGCCCATCTGGAGGAATTCGCTCTCCCAGTTCTCGAAGGTCGCCTCGACGAAGTGCCCGGTCTGGAGGTAGCTCACGTAGCCGACGGTGGCCTCGCCGTGGTCGGTCTGGTCCTGGTTGTACTCCCGCATGCCGGTCAGCGACTGGGCAACGAGCAGCACCGCGAAGATCCCCAGCATCGCCAGCGTCAGGCTTTGGTCGCGCACGATACGGCGCATCGGCTACTCCTTCATTGAACTGGCGGACCTGACCGTCGCTGGCCGGATCGGACAGGGCGCGGCGAACGGCGCACGATCGGCAGCCGGACCGGGCGCGGCTGGCCGTCGTGTCTTGGCGGTCGAGTCGCATCGCGGGTGCGATGCCAGTGCGGGATATCGTCGGCAGGCACTATGCGTGCCAGATGGAAGATCTCCCATTCTTGCTCCCTGCATGGGTGCGTGCGGCATCCCTATCGAGAAGGCGGGCTCAGGATGCGGAGACGTCCGATGTCCGAGGACATGCTGGCCCGCCTGCGGCCCTGGCTCGTGGTGCCGCTCGTCACGCTGGTCGTCGTGACGCTCATCGCCCGGCTGATCGGCGTGCTGCTGCCCGACGACGGGATCGGCTGGGTCGACGCGGTTCGGGGTGGGATGGCGGCGATGTTCGCGACCAGTGCGACGGCGCACTTCGGCCGGGGCCGGGTCGCGCTGATCCGGCTGGTGCCGCTCGGCCTGCCCAACCCGCCGCGGATCGTGACGGTGACCGGGCTGCTGGAGTTCGCCGGAGTGGTCGGGCTGATCGTCCCGGAGTCGGCTCGGCTGGCGGCGGTCTGCCTGGCGGCGCTCCTGGTGGCGATCTTCCCGGCCAACGTCCAGTCGAGCCGGCGACCGGGAGCGTCCGGCCGCTCGCCGTCCACCCCGCTCTGGTTCCGGGCCGTCGTCCAGGTCGTCCTCATCGCCGCCTGTGGGCTCGTTGCCGTTGCTGGGTAGCGCGAGCAGTTACGTCAACCGGATCGGACCGGTCAGGCTGAATGAGGCGCCAGATCATGGTGTAGTGTGCAGCCGGCCTCGCGGTACGGGCACCAGCCGCAGCGGATCGACGCGGTCGGCTCCGAGGCGGCGTCGATCAGCATCCGCTCGGTCAGATCGCGCAGCTCGGTCCGGGTCGCCTGGAACGTCTCGGGCGTGTGGCACTGCGAATCGACCTGCCGGACACCGGCGTAGAGGGTGGTGGTCCGAGTGGCCGGTCGGCCGGTCCCGATCGGGTGTGCGGCACCGACGATCAGGCGCTCGACTCCCTGCTGAATCCAGTGATCCTCCTGCGGAGCGCCGGTCTTGAAGTCGATGTGCTCGATCTCCCCGTCCGGGTGGGCGACGACGAGATCGATCCGGGCCTGGAACCGGACCGGCCGGTCTCCGATGCGCAGCGTGGCGGTCTGGAACTCCCGCTCGGTGGACCGGACCTCGACGTCGGCCGGGATCTGCCCGACGCACCAGGCGGCGTGATCCGCGACCGTCCGGAGGGCGAGCCTGTGCTCGGTCGGGGCATCGTAGACATCTTCCGCCAGCTCCTCCCGCAGCCAGCGAGAGATGACCACTGGCCCCGCGCCGGCCCGCCAGTCGCTGGTGTTCCGAAACCAGCGCCGCATGACGGCGTGGAGGGCGAGTCCCTCGGCCAGCGGCGGAGTCGTCTGGAAAGTGCCACGCAGCTTGCGCCGGTACTGGAGATGGTACTTGAGCGCACACTGGTTGAAGACCAGGAGATGTTTGGGCCACACCACCATTGGCAGGACTCGCCCGGTCATCGATCCCCTCCCCCACAGTTCCAGGTCGATCCACTCTGACATCAGCGGCTGCGTGCTCCCACCGCGATCCATGGCCGGGGTCTTCCGGGATGGGAGGCCGATTCCGACAGCCGACCGTCTCTTCCATCGAGGCAACGCCGATGGAGGAACGCCGATCGGACGAGCCCTCGGCCGGGTTCAGTCCAGCCAGCCCTGCTTGGTCAGGAACCGGGTCAGACCCAGCGCCGCCATGTAGGAGGGCGTCGCCAGCTCCAGTTCCCGCAGCGCCGCGTCGTCGACATCACCGACCGGGACGTCGTGACCCGCCGCCAGACCGGCCGCCATCCGGGCGTGGAGCGCGGCCGTCAGCCCCGCCTGATCGCCACCGGCGATGAGGACCGACCGGGCGAGGTCACGGAAACCGTCGAGGTTGCGGACCAGCTGCCGGAGATGGGCGGCTGGATCGGAGACGACGCCGAAGTGCGTCAGGCAGAGACGGCGGGCGTCGAGCCCGGCCAGCGTCGCGATCGTCCGGTCCCAGAGCGGGATGTCCAGCTCCGGCGGCGGGACCGGCGGACAGACGTAGCCCGTCCCCGGCACCCGGACACCGGCCGCGTCGCCGGTGAAGATCAGCCACCGGGCGGCATCGTGGAGGGCGAGGTGATGGCCCGCATGGCCGGGCGTATGGATCGCCCGCAGCTCGCGACCCGCCAGTCGCAGCATGCCGCCGTCGGCCACGGGATGGACCCGCTCGGCCGGGACCGGGCCAACGTCGCCCCAGAGCATCTCCATCCGGTCGCCATAGATCCGGGCGGCGCTGGCCCAGAGCCGGGCCGGGTCGACGAGGTGCGGCAGACCGACCGGATGGACGTGGATCCGGGCTTCGGGCGCCTCGCGGGCGACGTGGGTCATCGCCCCGCTGTGGTCGAGGTGGATGTGGGAGACGACAACATCGGTCACGTCGGCGAGTCCGTGGCCGGTCGCGGCGATCCCGGCCCGGAGCGCCGGCATGGTCGACGACGGCCCGGTCTCGATCAGGGCGAGACCGGCATTGCCCGCCAGCAGCCAGGCGGCGATCACCCGCGGCTCGCCCTGGAACTGAAGATCGATGCACCAGAGGCCGTCGTCGACCTCCTCGACCTGAGCGGGGATCGTTTCGGGCTGCGTCGTGACACTGGTCCTGGTCCTAGTCATTGTGTCTCCCGGCGGGGCGGCTCGATCTCGCTCAGCATACCAATCGGGCTCATCCATGCGGCAGCCTCATGCCCGGCTGTCGCGAACCGGGTGATCGCCGCCTGTCGCCGGCGCCAGCAGATCGGCGCGGCGCGTTGCCACCAAGCCCGGCGAGGGGTATGCTGCCGACACGTTGTCGCATGCGACCATCACGATGTTGCGCTGGCGCGGGCGGCAGGGTCGACCAAGCGGGGAACTGGCGATGAGTGAGAGCGCAACGGGCAACGAGCTGATGACGGTGGCCGAGACGGCGCGCCGGTTGAGCCGCTCGACGGAGCAGGTCCGGCGCTACCTCCGGGAGGGAAGGCTGACCGGCAAGCGGATCGGTGGCCAGTGGTTCATCGAGCAGGGGGCGGTCGACCGGTTCCACGGCGCGATGCGCGACAACCTCGGTTTCCTCGACACCGTCCGCCCCGCCAGCCCCGGCACACACGATCCGCTGGCGACGGTGATCGGGATCGGTCGTGGCGGAGGCAGCAGCATCGCCGAGGGCAAGGAGGCCTACCGGCGGGCGTTCCTCTGGCGCCGGTAATCGAGGTAGCCGGCCCTGCCAGACCATGAAGGGCAGCGCAGCATACCGGGCTTGACGAAAGGGCGCCGTCTGCGGCAACCGGTTGGTGGCGCCTGGGTGTCGATGTTGGCAATGGACGCTGTCTCGCAGAGGGGGACGTGGAATGACCGACTGGTCAAGGCGATCGGGGAACGGGGATGACTTCACCCCGTGGGCGCCGAATGATGACGCCGTTGCGGGCGACAACACGGGTGCCGAGGTGACAGAGGATCTGGTCGGTGAGCTGGCCAGCCTGGCGGAGGTTCCACCGTCATCCACTCCGGCCGAAGGTAGCACGACACAGGCATCGGGTGAAGCGCCAGCCGTCTTCATCGACTCCTCGGCGATCGTGGCGCTGGTGGACCAGGATGACGCCTCCCATCAGGATGCCGTAACCGCCTACCACGGGCTGGTCTCGGCTGGGTACCGGCTGTTCACGACGAACTACGTCATCGCGGAGACGTACGACCTGCTCCGGACAGGGGTCGGGCACGCTGTCGCCCGGCAGTGGCTCAAGGACCATGGACTGGCGACCTACCACGCCGACGAGCAGGACGAGCGCCGGTCCCGACGGATGGTGCTGCGGGCGCGGGGCGCGCAGGGGCTGACGATCACCGACGCGATCAGCCTGATCGTGATGGAGCGGTTCGGCGTCTCGGATGCGTTCGCCGTCGATCCCAACTTCCTCTCCGGCGGCGAGTAGGCCCGGTTACCTGCGAGGGAGCACGGGATCTCACGAGCAGGATGCCGCAGCGCCGCGGGATGACGGACGAAACCGGACAAATCGGTGGCTCCGCCGGGCCGGGACGCGTGGTACCTTTCGGGCCATCGCATCGCCGAATCGTCGTTCCCGCCGGCATGGCCATCCCCATGTCGGTCGGTCGGCGTTCGGACCAGCCCACGCCGATCGCACCCGGATCGCGCGGGGGTCGTGGTTGAGCCCGTCTCGCTTCCGTCTGGACCTCTGGAAGGACCCCGCTGGTGAGTTCCGCTCCCACCCAGTACTGCCCGAACTGCGGAGAATCCAACCCGATCGACGCCCAGACCTGCTGGAACTGCGGTCAGCCGCTGCCGACGTCGGACGAGCGCCAGGAACTCTGGGCGACCCGGGCGGAGGATGGGGACGCCGGCGGGGAGCGGGACGCCGACGCGACGGTGACCGACCGACCAGCGGGGGGGAGTGACCGGACGCGTGGCGGCCAGGCGACGGAGCCGTTCCCGGCCGGCGCTGACCGGGACGCGGCGTCCGTCCGGGGGGTCCGCCCCGCCGCCGAGTCACCGTCTGGGGGGTCCCAGTCCGGCGAGACGCGGTCGTACTCCGCATGGGGAGTCCCCAACCCGGACGCCTCCGGCTCGTCCGGGCGCCAGCGGGCCGTGAGCGGCGGCGGTAACCCGGCTTCGGTCGACGAACCCCCGGCAACGACCCCGGCTGGTTCCTCCGGCTACCGTCCCGACGATGCGATTGGGCCGCAAGGCGGCACCCGGCAGGCGTATCCGGGCTCCGGTCAGCCGGCCTACGGGGCGGGCGGCCCAGCGCCGGGCGAGAGTGCGCCACCCTGGTACGACCAGAGCGGGTATGGCCAGGCACCCGGTCAGCAGCCCTACGGCCAGGCCGGGTCCGGCCAGCAACCTTCCGGGCAGGCGGGCTACGGAGCCTGGACTCCCGGAGGTGCGGAAGGATTCCCGGCCGGATCGGGCACTCCCGATCCGTACGCACCGGACGCATACGCCCAGGGCGCGTACGGGCAGCAGCCGTATGGCCAGACTGACTACGGGCAGGCGTCGTATGGGCAGACGCAGTACGGGCCGGGCGGTGGCTACCCCGGTGACGTTCTTGGCGGGGGTGGTCCGGGTGGGCCGGTCCTGGCGCCAAGGGCCGGGTCGCGGGGGCCGTCGGGCTGCCTGCTCGGCGCGCTCGGGGTGGTTCTGATCGCCCTGGTGGGCGCGGTGCTGGTCGCCGTCGTCGCCTACAACGCCGCGACGGGCGGTCAGTTGCGCGACGGGCTGCGCGACGTCGCGTCGACGGAAGTCACCCAGCTTGGCCCGGTCGACGTGCCCGAGGATGGCCGCCTGACGATCAGCGAGGCCGACGTCAACCGGACGATCCGGCGCTACACCGACGACTACGGCGCGATCAGCGACCCGACGTTCGCGATCGACCCGAACGGCGTCGTCCTGGACTTCAGCGTGCTCGGGATCGACTCGTCGTACCGGTCCGGGCTCGTCGCCGAGGGAGGGCAGCTCCGCCTGACCGACCCTCAGGCGAGCGGCGCGGCCTCCCGCGTCCTCGGAGCCGGCGACATGGCCGGCATCGTCGAACCGGCCCTGAACGACATCCTCCGGCAGTCGGGCGTCACGCCAACCGGGGTGGAACTGGGTGACGGCGAGTTGACCGTCCTGACCGCCGGCACCGGCGCGACGCCAGCCGCCGGGACACCGGCCGCGACGCCGGTCACCGGGACAAGCGCTGCGCCAATCGCAACAGACCCGGTTGCCCCCAGCGCTTCGGGCTCCTCGGCCTCGAAGCCGGGCGACTTCATCGGGATCTTCGGTCGCGGCAGCGCCTCGCCGTCGCCGTCCAGTGCACCGTAAAGCCCGTCGCAGGGCGTGGGCGACGCGTCCAGTGCTCTGGCAAAGGAACCGAGCGGTGACCGAGGGCCAGTCCGTTATCGTCGTACCGCTGCTGATCCCGCGGATCGCGTTGGCCGGCGGGTTGCCAGCGACGGTGATGGATAGACTCGCAATCCGCGCCAGAGCGCGAGTATATGCAGGGTGAGAACACCAGCACGCGTGACGACGCCCCGGCCAGGCTGGCCAGGGCGTCGTGGTGATGGAGCAGCTTGGCATCATGATCGCCGACGTGGCCGGGTGCCTTAGCCGAGGACACACTCGCCGTCGCAGCCGGAATAGGTCGCGTTGCAGGCGTCGGCGTACTGGCCAAGGCTGTCGCCATTGCAGGGCTGACAGCTAATCGATTTCCAGTGCCAGCACATCCCGGTGCTGAGACCGTCCGGGATCGCACCGATGTATTGATCGATCCCCGAGATGTCGTTCAGGACGAAACACCCTCCGAGGTCCGCGCAGTCATCGATGAAGAGGCTGGCCTCTCCGAACGTCGCTCCGAGGTCCTCGTCCTGCTGCCGTCCCGCGACGAAGTTCAACCCACCCTCGTAGTCGCTCAGGATGTTCACGCCGTACGTGACCGAACCGGCCTCGGCGTCGTAGACGGGGTTCAGCAACTCGACGACGAGGATGTCCTCGTTTCCATCGGCGTCGTTCGTGACCAGCGCGGCGTTCGGCGGGTTGTCCGGGGTAAAGCCGAGCCCGTCGAGGAACGTCTGGGTCGGGGACTCGCCGAAGATGCGCTCCGGACGATCGGAGAAGTAGACGGTGTTGCCGGTGTGCCCTTTCAGCGTCAGGAGATAGTCCGCCCCGCCACCGGGCGTTGGCGTCCCGTCGGCGGAGACCGTCCCCGCGCCGGGGTTGGCGGCGAAGGTGCCGGCGGCGGCCGACTGAACGAAGAGGAAAGTCGCGTCGTCACTGAGCGGGTCCGGCGTCGCTGGGGCGTCCTGGGCGGCGGCCCGGAGCGGTGCTGCGGCGGCCAGACCGGCGGCGAGCCCGAGACCACTGGTCTGGAGGGCCGTCCGGCGTGAGAGGCGGGACGAGAGCGAGCGGGTGAGGGCGTCGAATCCCTTTGGTTGCATGGTGACTCTCTTCGGTTGGGCCGAACGGCGAGCGGGCCAGCACGTCTGACCACCATCATCCTACCGAGAGAAACCCTCAATACCATCCGTAAAGATACGGAGCATGGCAAAAGATGAACGGCATCGCTTCATCGAACGAACGAACCAAATCGGTTGTCAAGGTAGGAGGTCCGTCCGCCGACGATCACCCTGGCTGGTCAACAGGATGGATTCGTCGACCTGCTCGAGAACTGGGTCCGCGTCTTCCTGGTCGCCCGCCGCTTCCTCCGCCGCTCGGCAATGGGAACGTAGCGGACAATCCTGACCTGGCTGGTAATGCTTTTCATTCCCAGGCTCAGCCAGGAGTACTTCCTCCACATCGCGGAGGTGCAGCCGTGGAACTGGAGCAATCGGAACGTGCTGGGCGGGCAGCGGCGGCCCGATCATGGCGGGTCCATCGAACCGCCGCCCTTCCCTCGGGCGGCAGCGCCACGACGTCGCGGGCACTGACCAGACGCCGGGCGGTCCCGTTCGGCGTCCTGCCCCACCTCGTCGGCGGCGTCCTGGCCGCGGCGTATGTCGGTGTCGACCTCGATCAGCGCCCGTTCTGGACGCCGAATCCGTCGATGAATGCCTGTGTTTCAGGTCGTCGTACTCCCTCAGCCCACCTCGGTGTTCATCGCTACCGCGAAGCGTCTTCGCCAGACTCCGACCCAGCGCCCGAAGAAGGAGCCGTGTCCTGGGCTCGGCCCGGTCGCCGGACTGGCGGGACCCACCCGGCAAGGATCTGCTCGACCACGGGGCGACCGGGCGACATCCCCGGAAGTTCGTCTTGCCGGCTCCCGAGCTGGATGCCGTCGAGCAGCATCGCCAGATAGCGTCGCCACAGGTCAGGCTCGACGTCGATCGACGCATCCATCAGGGCCCCGACCATGGTCAGGATGATCGCGATGTCACCATTTCCGATGTCGGCCCGCAGGCGTCCCGCCGCCGAGGCTCGTTCGACGAGCGCCACGACGAGCGGCGTGATGCGGACCCCGGCCAGCCGTCGCAACGCGATGCTGTCGGCGCGGCCGAGCTGGAACTCCCGAAGCCCGCGGTCCGACGTCTGCAGCTCGAAGTCACGCTCCATGAACTGACACAGGCCCAGCCACGGGTCCTCGACCGCGAGGGCCTCCTCGGCGATCTCGACGACGGCGTCGACCCGGTCGTGGAACAGCTCGTAATAGAGGGCGTCCCGGTCGGGGAAGCGGCGGTAGACGGTGCCCACCCCGACATTGGCTTCGCGGGCGATCTCCTCGTAGCCCACGCCGAGACCGCGTTCCGCGATCAGCTTGCGGGCCGCGGCGAGGATCTGACGGCGGTTGCGCTCGGCGTCTCGGCGGAGGATGGAGCGATCACGAGGGAGGGGAATGGCTGTCACGTCCCCATGATACCGCAGCGAGCGGGCCCGATCGGGAAAGTGGAATGATGTTTCCACTTCAATGCTATACTGCCTCCCGTAAGCGGAAAATCGTTTCCGTTTCCCGCCGGGGACCGACCAGACCCGACCGCGATCGGTCTTCTCCCCGGCCTGGATCGGCTGCCGATCCGCTCGACGAACGTTAGGGGACGACCGTCCAGCGGCGGGACGGTCCCCCACCTGATCGGAGATCGCCCATGGAACTGCCCCCGGACCTGCTCGAGATGCTGCGGCAGCCGAGCCCCTGCTATGTCACCACCATCATGGCCGACGGCTCCCCGCAGGTCACTCAGACCTGGGTCGACACCGACGGCGAGCACATCATCATCAATACCGTCGAGGGCTTCCTCAAGCTGCGCAACATGGAGCGGGACCCGCGGGTCGCCGTCGCCATAGCGGACCTGGCGAACCCCTTCCGGTACAAGCAGGTTCGGGGTCGGGTCATCAACACGACGACCGAGGGCGGCGCCGACCACATCGAGGCGCTGGCACGGAAGTACACCGGCGGCCCCTATGCCTGGTACGGCGGCCGGGATCAGGTCCGCGTCATTGTCACGATCGAAGCCGGGAAGATCAGCGGGCAGGGCTGACCCACCTGCGATGGGACGAAGGCTGGTCCTCAGGAGCAACGCTTCTCCAGGCCGTTTTCCCATCACCGCCCGATCTCATCGGATGGCGACGACCCATAGAGCCACGGGCGAGACAGCACCCCTGGCTCCTCGAGCATACGGAGTGACCCAATGACTGACACCTCCCCGACCACCGAGCCGTTCGTGATGACCCGTGAGGAAGCCCCGAAGTACTGGATGGTCGACTCCGTCTGGTCCGTGCTTGCCTCCGCCGAGACGACCGGCCGGGCGCTGACGGTGCTCGACCAGGTCATGCCAGCGCGCAGCGGTCCGCCCCCACATGTGCACGAGCGGCTGCACGAGTACTTCTACATCCTCGATGGCGAGATCCGGTTCCAGTTTGGGACGGACGTCAGAACAGTTGCCGCTGGCAGCCTGGTATCCATCCCACCCGGCACGGTCCATGGCTTCGCGGTCGCGACCGAGACGGCACGCGTCCTCAATCTGTACACCCCCGGCGGCTTCACCGAGCAGATCAGCCACCTTGGCACACCAGCCACCGAGCTGCGATTACCGCGTGAGGGCGAGCAGACACGGGTGACCCCTGAGCAGATGAATGCCTACCTCACCCGTTCGGCCGAACTGAATACGCAGAGCTGGGCCCCCGCCGGAGCCAGGGACCTCCTCGCGGACGACCGCGACGCGTTCAACCCCTTCTAGCCAGGAGCGACCGGCAAAAGGGCGGGCTCATGCCACCTTAACGAGCGAATTCCGGTCGCAGCGATGCGGTGCCACCCGAGTCGAACGAGATACCGGGCGGAGCGTCTTGCCGGGCGCTCTCAGTAACGACCGCGGCCCCCTTTCCACTGCAATGCGGAGTGGAGCCGCCACCACATCCTTTCCCCGGCCCGCATGATGATCGCCGAACGTGGTCTCGGTGTGGACTACGAGGAGATTGCCCAAAAAGCTGGTGTTGTGGACGGTATCGTCTACCACTGCAGGTACACCCGACATGAGCACTGTTACCAATCGTTCTCCGACTGAGTGGGACCCGTAGCCGGGATCGCCGAAGAGACCCCGGGGTCGAGCACCCGTAGCGGAGCCTGTCTGTGTCGCTGGGAGTCTCGCTCCCAGCGACACAGATCGGACCGAGGCTGGTCGATGACGCACCGACCCCCACAACCCACCCAGCAGGAGACACCTCATGTACCACTTCCTGATCCGTCGTCAAATTCGAAAGGTCTTTGCCGACCTCAACAAGGGCAAGTACGAAGCGACCCTTGGCAACATGGCGATGCACTTCGAACACCGCTTCTCCGGCGACAGTCCGATCGGCGGCACGCGGCACAGTCTGCCCGCGTTCCGGCTGTGGTTCGAGCGTCTGATGCGACTCACGCGAGGCAAGCTGGACGTCGAATTGCACCACGTCGCGGTCGCCGGATGGCCCTGGGCTGTGACCGCAGTCGCTGAGTGGACCGACTCGGCCACCCTGGCCGACGGGGGACCCTACTCCAACAGCGGCGTGCATGTGATTCGCCTGCGCTGGTTCAAGGCCGTCAGCATTCACGCCACGCTCGACACCGCGGTTTGGGATCGGGCGTGCGCCCGGATGATCACGAATGGCGTAGAGGAAGCCGGCGCGCCGCCAATCGAAGACTGAGTTACGAATAGCGTCCCCTCCGGGCGAACCCCGACCCTCACCTCGCCGTCAACACGCTTGCCGACGACCGGTCTGCCAATCATCCAGTCTCCTGCTCCCTTGCCCTTCAGGAACCTCGCTCCAGCTTGCCTTTGGAGCGAGTGGCAATAGGCGAAGAGGACGACAGGCACGGGTCCAGCGACAAGAGCGATCTCACCCGTCTCTCATGGTGGGAGAATCCCGTGCCTGCCCTGCCGGTATGCCGGCTCGAGCCCGTCTGGTCACCGTTCTCCTTCTTGCTGCACGAATCACCCGGCCGTTGACCCGGCTCAGCCGCTGGGCTACCATCGCCGTCGGTTCCCTGAACACGTCATGTTCCATCATGTAGCCGCTGCACTGGTCCACGACTCCATTACGAGCGCATCGCCAGTCCGGGCCGTTCCGACCGCATCATTCGTCGACGGCTCCGTTCCTGGACCGTGGGCAGTACCGTCCATCCAGATCACGCCTTCGACAACCGGCCGAGCCGGACGGTGCTTGACGGGTTTGGCTTCACCGAGGCGTTCGCCAGCAAAGGCGTTCCGACTCCAATCCAGGTGGGGATGCGCTGCGCAGTCGAGCGGACGCAGGCATGGATGAACGGGTACGGCGAGTCGTGCCGCTCGATGGAGACGACCAGCGCCGTCATCGACTTCTACCTGTTTCTGGCAGCCAGCTTTGTGGTCACGCGGCTGCTGATCCAACGAGCTGGCCGACGCTATCGCTGGCCGACCAGACCTACGATGCATCCACTCGAGTGATACCTATTGTTGGCAACGCTAATCGGTCATGGAAGCTAACCGGAGGCGCGAGAGACATGAGGGTCGCGCTCGACCCGCCCAGGCTCGGCCAGGACTATCTCCTCCACGTCGCGGAGGCGCAGCCACTGGACTGGATCCGGCATCACCCGGCCTGAGCGGTACGTCACACGTGTAACCCACCGCTCCGCTCGCGGCACCTGCACGAGACGAATGCCCAATGACGACCGCCCCCACGCCACCTGGCACCAGCCTGACCCCGTTCCTGTTGCTGGCGTCGGGCACGCTGGCGGCGGGCATTGGCAACGGCATCGCGATCGTCGCCCTGCCCTGGCTGGTCCTGGAGCGGATCGGGAGCGCGACCAGCGCCGCCCTGGTCGCCGCGGCGGCGTCGGTGCCGCTGCTGTTCGCCAGCCTGATCTCCGGCACGGTCGTCGACCTCGTCGGGCGGCGGCGGATCTCGATCGTCTCCGATGCGCTCTCGGGTCTCTCCGTGATCGCGATCCCGCTGATCGACCTCACCTTCGGGCTGACCGTCGTGACGCTGGCCGCGCTGGCGGGGCTCGGGTCCGCCTTCGACCCGGCCGGGATCACCGCCCGGGAGACCATGATCCCCGAGGCGGCCGCGCGGTCCGGCCTGGGGCTGGACCGCGCCAACAGCATCTACGAGGCGATCTTCAATGGCGCCTACCTGATCGGTCCGGGCGTCGGCGGCGTGCTGATCGCCGTGGTCGGGGCCGTCGACACGCTCTGGTTCACCGGGCTGGGTTTCGTCGTCTCGATGGCCGCGATCGGTGGCGTGCGGCTGGCCGGAGCGGGTCGCCCGGTGGACCGCGAGCAGACGGGCGGCTTCTGGCGGAGCACCGCCGAGGGGCTGACGTTCGTCTGGCGGGAGCGGCTCCTGCGGACGATGACACTGCTCTCGATGGTCGTGATCGGGCTCTACCTTCCCATCGAGGGCGTCCTTCTGCCCGTCTGGTTCACCGAGCGGGAGACACCGGCCCAGCTCGGCTGGGTCCTGATGGCCATGAGCATCGGCGGTCTGCTGGGGGCGCTGGCCTACGGGCAGTGGGGCGGGCGGCTTCGGCGCCGCACGATCTACGTCGGCTCGACGATCCTGCTCGGGGCCACGGTCCTTGGGCTGGCGCTGCTGCCGCCGATCGCGGTCATGCTGGCGATCAGCCTCGTCCTCGGCCTGAGCTATGGGCCGCTCGGCCCGATCACCAACTACGTCATGCAGACCCGGACGCCCGAGCGCCTGCGGGGCCGCGTCGTCGGCGTCGTGACCTCGACGACTTACGCCGCCGGACCCGCCGGATTCCTGCTCGCCGGGCCGCTGATCGACGGCCTCGGCATCCGGCCCGCCTTCCTGTTGCTGGCCGGGGCCATGATGCTGGTGGTGCTGGGGACGGCCTTCATCCCGTCCCTGCGGCAGCTCGACGACCCGTTGAGCACCCTGGGCGCCGGCGACGCCACGGACGCTTCCGGACCACCCAGGGCCGACGACCACGCCGGGCTCCCGGCCGGCCGGATCGCGTCCCTCTACCCCACCATGCCGCTCAACCATCCCGTCCCGACGCCAGAGAGCACCGAAACCCGGCGGACCGATCGTCAGCGGTCGGCGACCGATGCCCACTGACTGGACCCGAGCGACGCCTGGAGGGCGGCCAGGACACGCTGCGCCCGGAGGCCATCGTCGAAGTCAGGCCCACTGCTCGGCGGTCGGCGGACATCCCCGATGAACGAGGCGATCAGACGGTCATTATAGTCAGCCGAGATGCCAATCGCGTGGGCATCGCCGGCCGCCGGCGGGAATCGCGTCCGGTACTCCAGCAGGACCTCCGGCACGGGCTGATCCACCGTGGCGCCGATCAGCCGCTCGCTGGTCCGGAGACCAGGGTCGGGCTGCCAGGCGAGGGAGCCTCGGGTGCCGTAGACCCGAATCCCGCCACCGCCGACCGGAAGCGTGGACCAGCTCGTCTCGAAACTGCCCTGGGCGCCGGAGGCGAACGTCGCCAGCCACGCCGCCGCGTCGTCGACCTCGACCGCGACCATCTCGCCGGCGGCGTTCGGGCGCTGGGGCGTGATCGTCTGCTCCTGTGCGACGACGCGTTCGATCGGACCGACCAGCCATGACGCGAGGTCGATCGCGTGGGCACCGTACTCGGCGAAGACGCCGCCGTTGGCCCGGTTGCGCCGCATCTTCCAGTGGATCGGCGTCGCCGGGTCGATGAACTGGGCGTTCATCGTGTGGCTCTGGAAGGCGACGACGTCACCGGCATAGCCGTCGTCGAGGAGCGTCTTCAACCGCTGGATGGCCGGCGAGAAGCGGAACATGAAGCCGAGCTTCGTCACGACGCCAGCCGCCCGGGCCGCCTCCGCCATCGCCCGGGCCTGCCCGACGTCGAAGGCGAGCGGCTTCTCGCAGAGGACGTGTTTACCGAGGGCAAGGGCCGGCAGCGCGAGCTCATGGTGGGTGTCGGTCGGGGTCGCGATGACGACGGCGTCGAAGGCATCCTGCCGTCGCCAGAGTTCGTCCGGCGTCGCAAGCGCAAGGGGGACGCCGAACCGCCCCGCGACCTCACGCAGCCGCCGCTCGTCCCGCTCGACGACGGCGACGACCTCGGCGTCCGGGTGAGCCCGGAGCGAGGGCAGGTGGGCCAGCGTGCCCCAGGCGCCAAGCCCGATGACCGCGACCCGGACAGGCGATGTGCTCACGCGGCGGGACTCCCCAGGCGAAGGCGTGTCGGAACCGTGGGTCAGGCCGGCCGGGCCGCGATCGTTCCCATGTCGTTCGCGACGAAATCCTCCCGGGCGGCCGCCAGGAGGTCCGGGTCGGTTAGGAGATCGATCGCGATCATCGCCTCGATCTTCGCCGCGTTGATCGCCGCCTCGAACGCCTGTGGGGTAGCCCCCAGTTCGACGGCCTGTTCGGTATGGAGCGTCGTGCCGGTCGGCCAGGCGGGGGTGTTGAGATAGACCGAGGGGACCCGGTGCGAGACGTTGCCGAAGTCTGACATCCCGCCAATGGTCATCTGGGCCGAAATGTCGAGTCCGAGGTGGTCGGCGGCGTTGGTCGACGCCACCGTCGCGAGGACGTCGTTGAACTTCATCCCGCGCTCGAGCCCACCGTAGTTGACGGTCAGCTTCGTCCGCGTCGCCAGGGCCGCGCCGCGGGCGCAGTCGACGATCATCTCACGGAGCTCGTTGAAGTCGGTCTCACCCTCGTAGACGCGAACGCCGAACCTTGCGGTCGCCAGCACCGGGAAGGCGCCGCTGCCGCCGTCCGGGATGTTGCCGGTCACGCTCACGTCCGGCCGGAAGTGCTGCCGGAGCAGGTTGACGTTGTTGAAGAGGGCGATCACTCCGTTGAGGGCGTCGATCGCCTTGTCCGGGTCAGCCGCGGCGTGGGCGTGGCGACCCTCGAAGGTGAAGCACAGCGACTGGCCGGTCCGCATCTGCCGGAGAACGCCGGCCCGGTCGCGTGGATGGAACAGGACGGCCACATCGATGCCGTCGAACACGCCGCGCGCGAGCAGGATCGTCTTGCCGGACGGCCCCTCCTCGGCCGGTGTCCCAAAAACGGTGACGGAGCCGGGCAGGTCGCCGGCGACCGCGGCGACGCCAAGCCCACCGCCAACCCCGGAGATCGCGATCAGATGATGGCCGCAGCCATGACCGAGACCGACCAGCGCGTCATACTCGCTCAGCAGACCGATACGCGGACCCGGCCGGGCGCCGGGGGTGGTTCCACGGAAGGCGGTCGAGATGTCGCCGACGCCGCGCTCGACCGCTAGCCCATTCGCTTCGAGGACCCCAGACAGCAGCCGGGCTGCCTCGACTTCCTGGAAAGCGATCTCCGGGTTCTTGTAGATCTGACGGGAGATGTCGATCAGGTCCGGCGTGAGGTCGTCGATCCGGGCGCAGGCTCGGCGCTTCAGCTCATCTCGGTCGGTCGCGTTCACACCTGTAATCCTCTACTCGCGACGGGCCGCAGCCCGCGCCCGTCGTGTCACCTGTGCGACACGGACTGACTCGACCGATTCGGCAATATGGGTTCTGGGCTCGGTCAGGGTGGTATCACGGACGTAATGGGCGACGACCGTCTCCCGCGCAACCGTCCGGTCGCCCGTCTCCAGCGCGTTCAGCAGGACTTCGTGGAGCTCGACGATATCATCGATGTCTGCCCCGTAGTGTTCGAGGCTGCCGAGAAAGAGGGCACTGAGCTTGCCGTTGAGGCTCTCCCACAGCCGGGTCAGCTCCCGGGAATTGCCGCAGCGGATGATCCGCTCGTGGAACGCCACGTCGATCTCGATGATCCGGGGGACATCACGCGGCACCTGGAGGAGCGCGAGCTCATCCAGCAACCGGTACATCCCGTCGAGCGTCTGATCGGTCAGCCGCGACAGACCGGAGGTGATCGCGTAGGACTCGAGGAGGCTGCGGGAGACGCAGAGGTCCAGCGATTCGGTCCGGGAGAGCCTGGTCACGAAGGTCCCCCGACGGGGCTCGCTCCGGACGAGACCACTCCGCTCCAGCAGGAGCAGCGCCTCCCGGACCGTCGTGCGGCTCACCCCGAGCGCCTCGCAAAGGCTGGTCTCGACGAGTCGATCCCCTGGGGCGATCTGCCCCGAGAGGATCGACGCTTCCAGTGACCGGACGACGTTGTCGACGAGCCGGAGCTGGCTCGGAGGAGCAAGGTTCAACCCGGTCATCAGTTACTTTCCAACAAGTCCCGACCCGTCGGCCGGGCCAGCCTATCCGACCGTCGTCTGGCCCGGACGCCGCGGGGCGTCTGCCCAGAACGGACTCGCCATGACCGCATGCAAGAGTTGGACACTGGCCAGCAGGTCGGCTTCGTGGACCATCTCGAACGGGCTGTGCGTGTAGCGGCCGGGGAACGCAAGCAGAGCCGACGGCACGCCCTGGCGCTGCATCTCGCCGGCATCGCTGCCATAGAGACTGTAGACCGCGCGCTGGACCGGGATCCCGGCCGTCGCCGCCGCCGCCTCGATCATCCGGCGGACCGTCGGGGTGTAGGAGCCAAGATCCTTGTGGACGATGATCGGCCCACCGCCGAGGCGCGGCGTCACCCAGTTGGAATCCACGGCGGGCGTATCGCCGACGAGACCGACATCGACGGCGATCGCGTAGTCAGCCTGGACGATCTGGTCGACGGTCGCCGCGCCGACGAGACCGCCCTCCTCCTGGATGGTCGAGGTGATCCAGAGCTCGCAGCCGAAGCTGTCCGGCGCCGTCTCCCGCAGGAAGGCCTCGAAGATGGCGAGCGCCACCCGGTTGTCCATCGCCTTGCCGTAGAAGAACGGCCCACGGCGCCGCGTCGGCGGGTTCCAGATGATGCGATCGCCGATCTGCACCCCCAACTCCTCGACCTCGGCCCGGCTGCCAGCCCCGATATCGATCCAGACATCGGCCCACTCCAGCCGGAACTGCTCCTGCTGCTGGGGCGTGAGCAGATGGCCGGTCGTCGTCGCGAAGATGCCCTCGACCGGACCGGTCTCGCTCAGGATCAGCATCGGGTGACCGAGCGGGAGGAAATATGGGCCCCGAGCGAAGGGTCGGCTGGCCGGGTCGCGCTGATTAGAGGCAACCCGGATAAAGCCGTCGGCGTCGATCGCGCGGACCGCGAAGCCGATCTCGTCGGTATGGCCGATCAGGTTGAGCCGCGGCCCGGTCCCGCCAACCCTGGCGATGAAGTTGCCGAGCCGATCGACCGACGCCTCGGCGACGAATGGCCGCCACCGCTCGGCCAACCACTCGTTGTACTCCTGCTCATGACCGATGGGACCAGGCCGTTCGCAGAGTTCCTTCACGAGATGGAACATCGAAGGGGCGGACATGGGAAAGCTCCTCGGGTGAGTCGTGGGCAACGCCGGTCATCGGCGCCGCATCCGGGGGTCGAGGGCGTCGCGGAGCGCGTCGCCCAGCAGGTTGGCCGCCAGGACGGCGAGGACGATCAGGATTCCGGGGAAGGTGGTGATCCACCAGGCCAGCTCGATGTAGTTCCGGCCGGTACTCAGCATCGCCCCCCACTCCGGGGAGGGTGGCTGGGCGCCGAGCCCGAGGAACGACAGACCGGACGCCGCCAGCAGACTGGTCCCGACGCCGAGACTCGCCAGGACGATCAACGGCGCGAGGACATTCGGCAGGATGTGAAAGGCGATGATCCGGCGGTCGGCCGCCCCGGACGCCCG
>JAABUR0100002708.1_pt1 | contig 26330 bp, 56 predicted proteins | sample 5560091 | NCBI WGS metagenome assembly JAABUR01 (sample SAMN10711879, study PRJNA513375) | rock metagenome | isolation source: Antarctica rocks | place: Antarctica: Victoria Land, University Valley sud
GCTGCGCACCGGCATCATGGCCGGCTCGCCCTGCCCCGTCGAGGTGATGCGCCGCGTGCGCGCCGAGATGCACATGCCCGAGGTCACGATCTGCTACGGCATGACCGAGACCTCACCCGTCTCGTTCCAGACGCGGCCCGACGACGACGAGGAAACGCGCGTCTCCACCGTCGGCGCGATCCACCCCTACGTCGAGGCCAAGATCGTCGACCCCGCCGACGACCACATCGTGCCGCGCGGCACGCCCGGCGAGCTGCTGACGCGCGGCTACCCCGTGATGCTGGGCTACTGGAACAACGACGAGGCCACGGGGCTGGCCATCGACCCGGCGCGCTGGATGCACACGGGCGACCTCGCCGTGATGCGCGATGACGGTTATGTCAACATTGTCGGGCGCATCAAGGACATGATCATTCGCGGCGGTGAGAACATCTACCCGCGTGAGCTTGAGGAGTTCCTGTACGGACATCCCAGCGTTGCCGATGTGCAGGTCATCGGCGTGCCCGACGCCAAGTACGGCGAGGAGATCTGCGCCTGGGTCACACTTAAGGAGGGCGCGACGGTCACCGACGAGGATGTCCGCGCCTACTGCCGCGGCCGCATCGCCACCTACAAGATCCCGCGCTACGTTCTGTTCGTCGACTCCTTCCCGATGACGGTCACAGGGAAGGTGCAGAAGTATGTGATGCGCGAACAGACCATCGAACGGTTGGGCCTGGGCGACGCGGCGGCCGTCGAGATGGCGTAACTTTGTCCTAACAAACCCTGACCTGGCCCTTTAGGGCCAGGCCGTGGTTCGACAAGGAGGCCGTGGAATGAGCACATACCGGGCGGCGCTCGGCGCGCGCGGCGAAGACATCGCCGCGCGCCTCCTGGAGGCCGCGGGCTACACCGTCATGGCGCGCAACTACCACTGCCGCTACGGCGAGCTTGATCTTGTTTGCCGGCACGACGCCGCTATCGTATTCTGCAAGCCGCGACCAGAATTGTCTCGTTTGCCTCACTGCGACCGTCTTTAGCGTTGCTGAGACAATGCGAAAAGCCCCGTATCCGTGGCGTAAGTGCTACGGATACGGAGCTTTGTATTGACGCATTGGGATTGTTTTGTCTGTGCGGTACGTGAAGACATAGCCCATGGTCGTACATAGACGCCATAGAGTGAGGGATAGCGGATATGGGAATGGGAAAGGGGCGGGCGGGCGTGGGCATCCTCATAGCCATAATAGCCGTACTGACGGCTGCCGTTGTTTTGACTCGTGTGGGGCAGGATTACGGGACGCGAGACAGCTACAACCATGGCTATAACCAAGGACTATCGACCGGCTACAACAATGCGGTGGCGACCGTGATGGCCCGGCCATCGACGCCTACACCTCCCTCCTTGTTGCCCGACGACTGGCCCACGGCGGCAACGTTGGCGCTAGAGATTCACAACGCCATCCCACGGGCGTCCATTAAGGTGACGGGGGGGACGGATTGCCCGGCTAACATGACCCAATGCTACTACGCGCCGTACGAGATAGATGTCACGCTCAACGGCCAGTCGATCTCGATCTATTCGCGGCAAGACTGGCTGCATGACCGCTCGACGCTGATACGTCTTGAGCGGGCAACAAGCTTAAAAGGGGGATAACGCATGACGCCGCTCGACGCGTACCTGGCCGATCTGCGGCGACGATGGCACATCAACGAGGACAACGAGCCGTGGGACGACGATCCGCCAGAAGCGTTTGTCCTGCCTGACGACCTGGCGCCTGCGTTCTTCGTGCGGGCGATGGGCGTCGTAGCGACGGAGCAGGACAAGGAACTCCGGCACTTCTACGCCGACACGATCCTGTGCGACCTGCTCCTGTTTGGCATGGACACGCACGAGGATGGCGACGTGGTAAACGCGGCTCATGAGGTCGTGGATAAGTGGCTGTCTTTCGACAAGTGGTACGCCTGATCGTGCGGAGCCGCATAGAAAGGGGGATGTGCACGATGACACTGCAAGAGTTGATAGATGCGCTGGCGGTCTGTGACTCGCGCACACGCGTCCCATTGGGGTTCGGGTATCCCCACTCCTATCGTGGGTGTTACGACGAGTTGGCGTTCGAGCCCGTGCGCGATACGACGGTCGGCGCGATGCTGGCGGCGGCGCGCGCGGCCATGGGCGCGACCTATCAGGGCTACAAGGGAGGCAGCTACACGATGCAACCCTATACGGAGGTATGGATTGCCGAGCACGGGCACACGGGGGAGGGTATCGGCCTGGTGTTGCTAGCGTATATGACCGGAGACGCGCGGGTGTGGCAATCATACGATGAGCGGATATACGGAGGGCCACCTTATCACGGTGGGGCTGGAGCGTGTGAAAGTCAATGACGCGATATCGCATCCGGCTCCGCATCGCTTTCGCTGTCGTGGTGGTTGTGTCGGTCGGGTGCATCGTGTGGCAGATGCACTCACCGTGGGGTGCGTCGGGGCCAGCTATTGTGTGGGCACTGGCCTATATGGGTGTGCGGATATGGTTGCTAGTTGGAGAGTAGACGACGAAAGGGATCGGATGAACACCACAAGCACGACATCAATTGCTAAACCGGCGCCGACGCCAGACCCCGTTTTCGACGGTCACGTCACGCGCATGGCAGACCACCTCCATGCATGTCTGACCGATCACAGCGCCGTACTATTTACGACGGACGCCTCGGGGCTTTTCGAGACATACCTGCACGCCTTCCCCGCTGTCATGCGGCAACATCACAACTGCCACGCCTGCCAGCACTTCATTGAGTCCTTTGGCGGATTGGTCGCGATCAGTGACGATGGCACAACGGTCAGTCCGTTCTGGCAAATAGCCGCCAGCGACGAGTATGCCGAGCCCTTCGCGGCCCTCGCACGCAAGGTACTGTCCGCCAAGGTGACGGGGGTCTTCTTCCACGGCAAGGCGCTGATGGGAACCTCACAAAGCGGCGGATGGACGCATCTGGCGGCGACATTGCCGGGCGCGTACAGCAAACTGCACAAGACGACGCTCACGCCCGCTCAGGCCATGGCTGAGAAGCGTGAGGACTTCGCTACTGTGATGCGCACACTGGATGAGTTCAGCGCGGACCATCTGGCACAAGCCGTGCGCGTGCTCAAAGCCGAGGCTATCTATCGCTCCGAGCACTTGCTAGGCGCCACCGAATGGCTAGCCACGGTGCAAGACATGCGTCGCACCAAGAGCATGAAGACGCGGCAGGCGCTGCTGTGGAGAGCCGTGGCCCTGGCTCCGGCAGGATTCTGCCATCCGCGTGCTAGCATGATCGGCGCGTTGCTGGAAGATATTAGGTCCGGCTTACCGTTTGAGGACATTAAAGCACGGTTCGATGCCAAGATGCACCCGCTGCGATACCAGCGCCCCCAAGCCGCGCCCGCTGCCGCGACGATTGCGCAGGCCGAAAAGATTGTTGAGCAAATGGGCATTGCGAACGCTCTCAATCGCCGCTTTGCCCGCCTAGATGAGATTGAAGCGATATGGCGTCCGGCCGCGGTTGATGCGGCGCGCGCGGGCGTCGGTGCTTTTGCGCATCTTGTCCCCAAAGGACACGGGCCGCGCACGACTCTAGAGTTGCCTGCAACGGTCATGACTTGGGACAAGTTTCGGCACGCTATTCTGCCAGACGCCGAAACCATCGAGTTCTTTGTCCCGCATGGCCCGGCTCATTATGCCTTCCTCACCACAGCCAGCGATCCCGACGCGTCACCGATTCTCCAGTGGGATGTGCCAGGGCATCGCAATCCTGTCGCTTGGTACGTCTACAATGGCGGTCTCTTGCCCGCAAGCGCTGGGTTGGATGGGGGCGAGTATCGAACGGTCACGGCCGTCGCGCTTCAACCGACGCAGTGGGGCGACAGGCCACTCACGCACCACGGCGAAAGTGTCATCTTTTGCCTGCACGGGTGCCACGATGTAGACAATGGTGGTGGGTTGGCGCTGTTCCCTGAGTGCATGAAGTCCGAACTGCACGGCGTGCGTTCGGTCATCGAGGCGCATTCTCGCAGTGGTCGGCTCGAAGAACCAGAGGGACCGCTGGCGTGCGGCATCCGCTTACAGAAAGGGCTCGCCAACTATGGCACTTTCCGCGTGACGATCAACGGTCAATGTGCGGCCTATCGGCTAGACCGATGGGACTAGCCATTAGGTCAAAGGCGATAGAGAAAGAGAACGAAAGTAAACTTCCCCACGGCTAAAGCCGGGGGTCTCCTGGGAGGTTCTCGATGAATGACCTTGTAGCGCCTAGCACCATCATGGCCCAATTGCAAGACGCTGTGAAGGAAGAGCGCACCGTCGAGATTGAGTATGATGGCGCGTGGATAGCCGTGACACAGTTTGGCTTCGTGCCGGCAGGTTTGGCGCCATCGCCGCTGTATGCCGCGCGTCCTGACATGGCCGAGCCTGTCTATTTTACGCGCTATCGTATAAGTGACGCCCGATGAGTCGCTTTATAGACGCGTGGCGTGGATACACCTACGTGCGGCGTGCCTGTGGGCACGATGAGCAATACCGCCTAAATCATGGTTACTTCCATGTCCGACTAAGCGCGCCAGACCGTTGCCAACTAGGACAAACCAGGTGCGAACTTTGCCGGCTGAAAGATGAGGTGTCGCGGTTGCAAAGTGAGGGGGATAGCCTACGCGCGGCATTGGGGCTGCCGCCAAGCGATATACCGCTAGATGATTGGATGTGGCGCACGGCGAGAGGATGGTAAGTGTGAGAATAACCCAACCAAAGACGCATCGACGTTTCATGCGAGTTGGCGTTGATGCGGAAAGTCTGGCTCACGTAGTCACAACGGGGTGGGACAGCCACCATACAGAGAAGTACGGAATACGCATCGTGGAGGGCATGCCGACAGATGCCTGCCTCGTGGGCATTTCTACGGACGCCAACTATTTTCCGTTGAGGGTGTGGTACATCTTTGAGCACGAGAACTTTGATGTCGTTGATCCAAACCGCGAAGTGCCGACCTTCTTAGGTTTAGCCAGGGAGGTCTACGAACTCTCATCAAGGGGGACTCGTGAAACCCGATAACACGCCAGCCGCACGCACAATGCAGCGGAACAAAAGTAGAGAAGTGATTCGTATGATCCAGGGCATCTTGATCGGCATTGTCTTTATGTTGGTCATGAACACGGTGAGCGCACACACGGCCACTACCTTTCCCATCGACGGCACGACATCCCCGCCCGGACGCGTGTGCGGCTATATGCCGGTCTTTCGTCCCTATTCGGGCGTCATGTGGTATCCCTACACCTGCATGGGGACTGCCGCCCATTAGAATCGGAGAGAGAGGAGCGGCAATGACGCGCGACGAGGTGGACAGCAAAGCGCGGCAATTAGGCCACGTCCCTGGCAAATGGATCGCTAGAGGCGGCGGGGCACGCCGACAGCGAAAACGCTTGTGGACAGCCTGTATGACCTGCGACGCGGGCAATGCTGGCAATCCCGGCCTAGCCGGACGGAAGCAAGAATCCCACGGCTTCAGCCGTGCGGAGTGTCAAGTTGGAGGTTGTAAAGGATGGCGACACTCGACGGCGATACGGGACGCGTCTTGACATTGATCGCGCGACTCGACCTCGCGCTCGACATACTCGGTGCGTTGCGCGCCGACATGATGACCATGGTCCCGGCCGGCTTGGGGGACGGCAAAGACTGGGAGGAAGCGCTGAAAGATGCGCAGATGTCGGTGGGGGAAGTCGTACACACTATGGAGAGCACGGCCATGCAGGCGGGCTATCTGCCCTGGCCGCATCTGGGAGAGTAGGGTAGATGTATAGACATCGTGGCATCGTCATCCCCGTGACCATGTGCGGCATAGGGCTTGTGCTCGCCGCCCTGTGGATAGCACTGGATGTGCCCATCATGGCGGCGGTGTGCGGGGTGCTGGTGGGCGTCCACGTTATGCTGCTGCTGGATAGCCTGTCCCTCTACCGCGTCGATGCTGAGTGAAAGGTCTTGGGGTACGCATGTACGATCACCGTAAAGAGCATCCAGAGGCATATCGGCCCGCATGGATGCGCTATGTCGGATCAAGCCTGATTAGCGACTGCTATTATGTCTACAACCCCTTCGGGTCTTTCTTGCAGATCGTCAGGTTCGAGGACAATTGGGTACCGTGGTTGCGCGGTTGGAAATGTACATGCCACGAAAAGCGGTGCGAGCATGTCGCCTTCGTGCGTGAGCGCCTTGGGGAGTAGATGGTAGACGGCGACGTTAAGTAAGGTATTTATGCCTACATTGTTTATACAAGTATGCTACAATGTTAGTATGAAAAAGGCGACAGCATTTCGCTTGACTGAGGATGCTTTGGCGTTATTGGATGCAATGGCACAAGCGCGCGGTATTAGCCGCACAGCTATGCTCGAAATACTTATTCGTGAAGCGGCTAAACGCGAAGGCAAGCAGGAATGATCGTACGGCGTTCTTACGTCTATCGCATCTATCCCAACAAGGCGCAGACTGAGAAGCTGACGTGGACGCTTGATCGTTGCCGTGAGCTATACAATGCGGGCCTAGAGGAACGGCGCGAAGCGTGGCGCATGTGCGGTGCGAGCGTCAACTATTACACGCAGCAAGCCCAGCTGTCGAGCATTAAGAACGAGGTGCGGCCTGAATATAAGCAGATCACCGCGCAAGTGTTGCAAGGTGTCTTGCTTCGGCTAGATCGCGCCTTCGATGCCTTCTTCCGACGCATCAAAAATGGAGAGAAGCCAGGCTATCCGCGCTTTAAGGGAAAGCATCGCTACAACTCGTTGACGTTCACACAGAATGGGTGGAAGATTGCCGATAAACGGCTAAAGATCGCGGGCGTCGGTCACATCAAGGTCAAGTGGCATCGTGGGATTGAAGGTGAGATTAAGACCGTCACGGTCAAGCGCGACGCCGATCAGTGGTACGTCGTCTTTTCCTGCCTCGTCGAGGTTGAACCGCGACCGACCGCCGATCTGCCGCCTGTCGGCATAGACATGGGGCTTGAGTATTTCGCCACCCTCTCGACAGGTGAGCATGTTGAGAACCCGCGCTACTACCGCAAGGCCCAAGAGGCTATCGCGCGACACGACAGGGCGATGCGGCGCCGCAAGCGCGGAGGAAAGAACCGTGCGAAAGCTGGCATCCTCCTGAAGCGCGCTCACCGCCATGTTGCCAATCAGCGCAAGGACATGCAGCACAAACTCTCCCGTCGTATCGTGGAGCAGCATGGCGCGGTCGTGGTTGAAGACCTGTCCATCGACAACATGAGCAAGCGACCCAAACCCATCAAGAATGATGATGGCACATACGCGCCGAATGGAGCGAGCGCGAAAGCGGGACTCAACAAGAGCATCACGGACGCCGCATGGGGCCAATTCATCTCTTTCCTGACGTACAAGGCTGCAAGCGCCGGTACAATCATGGTCAAGGTGAACCCACACGGCACAAGCCAACACTGTAGTCGTTGCGGGGCGAAATGCCCCAAGACGCTTGATGTGCGCTGGCACAGGTGCGCGGCGTGTGGGCTGTCCCTGCAACGGGACACGAACGCCGCGCGGAACATCTTACACCGGGCAGGTCTTGCCCGTTCGGTAGCCTAGCTGACCGGAAGATCATCGTCGCTTAGGCGTCAATGAAAGACATTAAGGATCATCTTCAGGTGGCGATCATCAAGAACGCTCTGATAGGGACGGCGGTTATCATCTTCGGCCTACCTCTGGTGTTGCTGCTCTATGTCGTGCTCCCCGTTGGCCTGACGCTCGGCGTGGGCTTCGGCGCGGGTATCCTCGTCGGGCTGCTTTTGCCGACGCCATGGGTAACGATCCCCGTAGGCGTATTTGCCGGCGTGTTCATCTGGGTGCTGCTGGTACTCCTGAGCGACGCTATGGGCTGGGGCTGGTAGAAAGGGGCGTGCGGTGATAGAGGCTGACAAATACGAGGAATGGCTAGCCTCCGACCTCGCCAAGAGGCTTAGGTGCCGTGTGGTCATCCGCGAGGACGATGACAGGCAGGAGGGGCAAGCGCGTGTCTGGATTGGCTACGGCCTGTATGATGGCCTGGGGGGGCTTTGCCCATAAAGGTATGCTGTGAGCGTACATTGTGGTTGAGGGGTCGTTTTGACTATAAAGTCGGTGCCCCCTCCATCGCCCTGCACATACGGTCATATGCGATAAACTGTGCCAATGTACCTTATGTATGTGGATGAAACAGGCGACTGTGGCATGATCAATTCGCCCAGTCCTTATTTCGTGTTGACGGGGCTCGTTGTCCACGAGTTACGGTGGGAAACATATTTAACCCAAATTATTAGCTTTCGTCGTCGTATGCGGCAACAATTCGGCCTACGCTTACGTGAAGAGATACACGCGGCGCACATGATCGTTAGTCCGGGGCCAATTGTTCGCATCAAGAAGTACGACCGCTTAACGATAATCCGCTCATTCGCGGATGAACTGGCGACGATGACGGACATCAACCTGATTAATGTGGTCGTCAACAAACAAGGGAAACAGCTCGACTATGATGTTTTTGCCGCCGCTTGGCAAGCGCTGATACAGAGATTCGAGAACACGATTTCTTACCGAAACTTCCCCGGACCTCGCAATCAGGATGATCGGGGGATGATATTCCCCGACTACACCGAAACCAAGAAACTGATGCAACTGCTCAGGAGAATGCGTCGCTACAACCCCGTGCCGAATCAAAGCTACTTCGGTTCTGGATACCGAAACCTTACGCTGAATAGCATTATAGAAGATCCGAATTTCCGCCAGTCTGATCACTCGTATTTCATTCAAGCGGCGGATACTGCGTCCTATCTGCTCTATCAGTCGCTTGTCCCCAATGCCTATATGCGAAAGAAAGCGGGCCATCGGTATTTCCACCGACTCGACCCGATCCTTTGCAAGGTTGCCGCCACCTACGACCCCCAAGGCATCGTGCGCCTCTGACGCAAATAAAAAAAGAGGGCGTTTCCGCCCCCGGAGGGCTCCTACATACCCAGTCTAGCCGGTGTTCAGAACCCATCTCCATTATAACAAGTTATCCGCATTTCCCCGAGAATTGTCCACGGTTTATCCGCAGCACAATCGGACGGCCTCAGATTCGAGGCCGTCCGATTGTGCTGCGCCCCTGCCTCCTTTCTCCGCCGTTTGTGTCGCCGCTTCCGTCCAGAACGTCGGCTCAATCCCCAACTCGTAGATCGACGCCACGAGACAGCACAGGTTGTGGCACAGCACCTTGCACAAGACCTCGTTGTGCTGCGCGGTCGTCCCCTTGGAGCGGAGCGCGTCCCCGAACTTGCCCTTAATCATCGAAAAGGTCGTTTCGACGTTGCTGCGCTTGTGGTAGTGGTCCAGGAACTCATCGCGCTTGAACATGTAGTAGTGGTACATCTTGCGCCACAATTCCGGCCCCTCCCCCGTTGTGTTGACCTTGAAGGGGATATACGGCACGGCGTTGAGGGCGACGATAGCCTCCAAGTTCTTGTTGCTGATGTAGCCCTTGTCGGCGCTTACCTCGTCCATCGTGAAGCGTTGCGCCGTCTTCTTCGCCAGCGGAGGGAGGTAGGGCGAGTCGTTGGCCGCGCTGTCGGTGATTTCGACGCTGGTCACGATGTTGGTTTTCACGCCGGTCATCAGGTGGACCTTGACCCACTGGCGTTCGCTCCGTATCTTGCCGTACTTCGCGTCGTACCACCGCTCGAAGCGCGACGTAGAGAAGCCGCTAGAGTCGGCGGCGAAGCACGACTCGACCGCTTTCAAGGGGCTGGCGCTTTCCTCGATCAGGGCTTTGAGGATGGGCGTCAGGGCCGGGTCTTCGAGGTACTTGGTCGTGGTATTGTAGTGCGGCGTCTTGATCATGTGACCTTTCGCCCCCAAATCCGTCAAGTCGCTGACGACGCGCCGCCCCGACTTCGCGGAGTAGACCTTGAAGACGGCGCTGAACGCCATATCGGAGAGGGCCGCGCGGGGCCTGCCCATACTTTGCGGCGGCTGCACGATGCCCTGACATAGACCGTGGAGCAGTTCCGACACACGCGCCGTCTCGTGCGTCTGAGCGGCGTTGTAGGCGGGCCAGTTCTGTTTGTAGGTGGCCTTGACCGTCTTGGTCAAGACCATCGTCTCGGTCGTCGCCGTGGCTGTCGTGCCATCGGGGGCTATCGTCGTCGCGGTCGTGGTCGTGCGGCTGATGGTGTACTCGACAGCGTAGATGTGCTTGCACTTCTGGCGCCGTAGCTCGTGGTCGGGGCAGGTGCAGCGCGGCGCCTTGCCCGTCAGGTCCACTTTATAGGTACTGTCGTCCGATTGGGACGGCACGAGCCAGACGGGGCCGCTCTGGCGTATCTTGGCGATGGCGGCCAGTTGGCGCCCGCGCTGTTCACGCGGGCTGAGAGGCGCGGTAGAGGATGCGGGGCACGCAACGAGAACAGTAGACTGAGCTAGGGACATGGAGATTGCTCCTCCGTGCTCTTAGATGGGGCGGTTTAGCTTGCCGGCGGACCGTCCCATCGGTTTTTCCTTACACCTCCATTATACCCCTTTATGCGTGAGCGGTCAAGCATAAGCAAGGGAAATTCCTGGTTGGTTGGCGTAGGACTTGCGAACCGACACCTTTTAGGTTACTATCGGACTACAAGTAGGTAATAGCTACCGCGCGAAAAATAGAGTAGTGAGAGGTAGGGGCACGGGATGAGCGTTGACCCGCAAGACGTTTCTCAAGTAACAATCGACCCGCGCACCATTAAGGTGGAAGTCCCGGACGACCAGCGGGTTGCGCCTTATAGTAGCACGGTCATAATCAATTCTACGGGCCAAGACTTCCTATTAACCTTCGCTCAAATCGTGCCGGTTATCAGTTCATTGGCGACACAGCAAATGCAGGCAGAGGCACATGTTGTGGCACGCGTCATTATGACCCGGCAAACCGCTGTCCAATTGCTTGAGGTACTTGGTAGGCAGCTCGATCAACGTCCAGACGTGAATGTCAATGAGTCGCCAGCGATCTAGTAAGTTACTATGATGGAACCTATAGAGATTGCGGAACAACCGCCAGTACGACTTACGAGTAATAGGGTTACCCATGCCATTGTCGCAGCGACGGTGGCATGGGTGGGTATTGGTGCTGGTAATTTCGGATTCTATTCGGCCAACACATCTCCCCCGGTACAACGAAATTCCGCAATTATCAGGAGAACGGTGAACGTGATGAACGCTGAGATTGCTGCCTCGCAACCAACAGGTATAACGACTCAGCAGGCGAGTGTTTATCCATCTGTTGAGCCGCCTATTGATAGCTTCTTCACTCTCATTCCCGAGGAGACTGTCGCACAGGCCGCTGCAAGATTCAGGGCCTTTCAAGCCGAACGCCTTACAGACCAAGTCGGTTACGTGGATGCTGACATTCCCTTTATTGATGATGGCGGGGATTGGTGAGCTACAGCTTAGTGGCGCTCACGGACACGTATAAGCTTTTTCAGGGTGACATTATCCGCCAGGTAGTCGTTGCCACCAAGACTCCCACTGCCCAAGGGGTTGTCCCTGATACCGTCGTATCTAACATCATTGTCATGAGCAATCCGTGCGAAATAGACAAGCCGGATAAGCCTGATTTCAGAGCAGACATTGTTCATGTAGCGCGCATTATTCGCTTAGACGCATTGCCGCGCAATTATCAGGGCAATGTACGCAGCAATAAGGTGCGAAGCACTTATTGTCTTCCTGTTGACAAAGAAATGACCACGGAAGCCTACATCGACTGGCGCACCGTGCAACCAGTTGATAAGGCAACCTTGATCGAAGCGCGCGCTAGCGACAGATACAAATGTACAGTTACGGGTGATTTGTTACTGGCACTTTCGCAGAAATTCTGGGACTTCTTCTTCCGTCAAGAAGCCTGAATTTCCTCTACCTTATCTTGCTCGACCACCGCGCCGCTGCCGCTTTTTTCGCAATCTCTTTGCGCTGTTCCGGCGTCAACTTCGCCGCCCGCGCTGGCCCGCCCTTCTTGCCACCAAGCCGACCAAGAGCCACGGCAGCGGGATTCTTCTCTGGCTTTGCGCCGTCCTCAGTTACCATGCCGTCAACAGTTCCATCAGCGTCATGTGTTGTCATTGCCACACCCTTTATACATAAGCGTTCAAGCATAAGGGTAGTGTATATCTTGATAAGCAGATAGTCAACGCCTAGCCGTCGCTACTCTACCGCCGCTGTACCCGAGTCCATAGCCCTCCGACATGTTACGCTAGTTTCTCCGAATACTAGCGTAACATGTCGGAGTGCTGTCCGTCCCCGTTACTCCCGCGTCATCGCCCCGAAGTCTAGCGCGGGCTGATGCCCCTCCGGCGCCTGCCGCGCCTTCTGTGCCTGCTTGAACGTCCCATGCGCGGGCGGCATCTTGACTTCGGCGCCGTGCAACAAGTCGGCAACGGGCAATATCTGGATGCGCGGGTAGTCCTTCCCTCCCCACGATTGGGAGTGGTAATAGCCCGCTGTGACGGCTTCCTTGGTCATGTCCTGCGTCGGCGGCTCAAGGGTGATGAATACCCCTATGGCCGCGTTTTCGCGCTGTACGGTGCCCACGAGGTCGCGTATGTCGCCACTCTTGACCTTGCCGGATTTGACTTGTACGATGACGCGCCGTAGCGTGCTGGCGCCGCCGTCGAGGAAGTTGATCACGCCGTCTATGCCCTTGTCGCTGCCCTTCTTGCCCGTCTTACTGCCCTCTTGTCCCCCTAGTGGCTTTGCCTTGATGAGCGAGAGCGCCCACCACTGGAACTGATAGCGGTCATCAAGAGCTAGCTGACGCGCCGCCCCGATGTCCTCCGGCTCCCCGATCACCTTGAACCTGATACCAGGGAACATGGCTTCAAGGCGGTATTTCTGTAGCGCGATGCTCAGATGGGTGATGTCTATGCCTATCCAGCGACGGTCTAGCCTCTGAGCGGCGGCGATAGCCGTCCCACAGCCACAGAAAGGATCAAGTACAACAGCGTCGGGGTTGGTGCTAGCCTCAATGATGCGCTCCAAAAGGGCCAATGGTTTTTGTGTCGGATAGCCTAGACGCTCCTGAGCCTGGGAGTTGATCGGCGGTATATCATTCCATATTGACGGCATGGCCGATCCCGACATCTCATCCAGGTAGCGCACAAGATACGGAGTACCCGACGCTACCCATTGGATACGCCCTTCTGCGTCCAACGCTTCAAGTTTCTGGCGTACCATACGCCATCCCCATTGCGGGGTATACCCCTTGTATTCGTATGCGAGGTTGGGCCGTGGCCCCATGCTTGCGGAACGGATGATGTTGTCAAGGCGGTAACGGCGGCCCTGCCCGTCTACTTTGTTGTAGTGGGATTTGACGTACCCCTCATCATGCATGGCGTAGACCGGGTTCCAGACGGCAGATTTTGAGCGCGCGTAGTAGAGCAAGCAATCATGCACGTCGGCAAATCGCTTGGCGTCGTTATGACTTCCCGTTCGCTGCCAAATAATCTCGTTGCGGAAGTTGCGGGGATCGAAGATGGTGTCGAGGATGATCTTAAGGTAGTGGCTCGCCGTGGGGTCACAATGCAAATACAGGCTACCGCTCGGCTTCAAGACGCGGTGCAACTCCACGAGGCGCGCGGCCATCATCACGAGATACGCCATCATCTCATTTGTCCCGATGAACGTTCGCATGGCCCCGATCATCGTCGCCACGCGGTCGCTCCCCTCTGTCGTCAAGGCGCGATAGGTGTCCTCCGCATCCGGCCCCCAATGCCACGTATCCTCAAACGCCGTGATCTGCGACTCGGATTCATTGCCGCCTTCGTCCTTAAATAGCACATTGTAGTTGCGATTGGAGTTGAACGGTGGATCGAGATATACCAGGTCAACGCTCGCGGTCGGGATGTGCTCACGCATGATGTCCAGATTATCGCCATAATAGAGGGTGTTGTCCGTCGTCGTCGCTGTCGTCGTCGCCACGTTGCACGCCCTTTCTACTCTGGTAGCAGTATGACAACAGGGGCGCGTGCGGGTCAACTACGGCCGTGGATAGGTCACGCTAACCGGCGCATGGCAACACAGGGGGACAAGCGATGAACGACTATTGGGTCTACGAAAACCGAACCATGCGGAAGGCCGTCATCCATGACGGCTCATGCCGTTCTTGTCACCATGGAGAGGGGACACATGGGACCACCAGCACAGCACATGGGCGCTGGCATGGTCCCTACGCGTCCATGGACACGGCCGATGCGAAAGCGCACGACACAGGCCAGCCGGTGCGTCGTTGTGGCCTCTGCCAGCCCACCTAGCGCTCACCGACTTTATAGTCAAACCGCCTGTCGGGGCAGGACTTTATGGGCAAAAGGGACATTATGGGCAAAGCCCCTATGCACGCTAAATCCTCACATCTTCGTTATCCACGCAATTTAGCGTGCATCCTCCATACTATTTCCCCCACTCGGCCTGCTTCATACCCTCGCGCTCGGCCTGGTTGTCTTTGCCCGCCGGCAGGAACGTCGTGCGTTTGGCCTGCTCGACGTGCGCGGGGCACCAGCTCACGCCGTACTCCCAAACGGCCTCGTCGAGCGGCATGCTCTTTTCGCAGTACCAGCACAGGACGCGCGTCATGGCAGTTCTCCGCGTTCGACCCGCGCACAAACGGCCTCATGCGCTTCGGCTAAACCGCCAAAGGTGACGTGGGTGTGGTCATAATGGAGGCATTTAATGCTCTCGCCTACCTTGTAGATATGTGTTGCACTGTAGGGCGTATTGTAGGTCGCGGAATCAAGTATCCACGCTGTTATCACAAGACACCGCAACTGTGGATAGTCTGTTTCCAGCCATACACGGCCATGGCCGTTTTTGCCGTTGTAGTTGTGATCGACGCGCGGGCCGCTGCCGCTTGCGGTGGTCGTCATGGCGCCACCCTCCGCGCTAGCGCCGCTTCCTCGACAGCGCGCTCTACGTCACAGACCTGCTCGGACGAATAGACCTGCTCTAGGTGGATGGCGCCGAGCGCGCCGATGCCCGTAGTCACGAGACCACGCCAGACGCCGTAGCGCGCCTCAGCGGAGGCCGGTTCAGCGGGCCGCCACTCCATCATGCCGACAAACACGCCGTCTGCGTCGTCGTCCTCTGCCAGAGCGCGCATGTCGTAGACGTGGTAGGTCGTGTCGTTGACGCGGCGCCAGTCGAGGCCATTCATAGCAGTTCGCCCCGTTCCACGCGGGCACAGACGGCCTCGTGCACTTCGGCCAGGCCGCCCACGGTGACGCGGGTGGGGTCGTAGCGGTCTATCCACGCGATAACCATGGGATCTGACGACAACAGCCGCGCCACAAAGCTGTGAGCGCTGCCAATGGTAACATTGTCCCACAGGTAAAATAGATCCGTTTCAACATGCAAGCCGAGCGTCGGGTAATCGGTGATATGCCAGCGCCCGAAGTGTTCGCCGTCTTTGTACTGGCTCATGTCACGATCAACGCGCGGGCCGGCGTTGTGGGTGGTGGTGGTCATCCCGTATACCCCTCCGGCAAGCCGATGTTGCTGTCCCGTAGCTGCTCGTAAGCGCCCTTGTAGCGTACATGTTGCTCATGCGCCTCTACTGCCTCTGGGCTACCGTTCGGGAAGTTGTACCACATCGCGCCTTCGGCTAGCAGGTAGAGGCGGTCGAGTTCTTTGATGCGGTTCAGCATGGCGATGCTTTCCGCTGCTGTCAGTGGCTTTAGATCTGCCATCATTTCACATGCTCCAACACTGCACTCTGCTTTTGTGCGGTGATCCACCGATCCCATGCCTTGACCGCACCTCTAAAATGGTCGGGGCACAGGGCGGCTTTGGCGAACTGTATGCTCGTGCCGCGGTCGATGTGTGCGTGTCGCGCATAGGGCGAGCCGCACACGTCACAGGCAAGGTCGTCGTAGAGCGGGTTGGTTGTCATCGCTGATAGCCCTCCGGCAAGCCGATGGTGCTATCACGTAGTTGCTCGTAGGCGCGTCGATATCGCCGCTGCAACTCCTTTGCGCGGGTAGCGGCGTCCATGTCGGCGGCGTGCAGGGCTTGCAGGTATTCCCTCTGGTATCCGTCCTCTAACAGGTAGAGCCGGTCGAGTTCCCTGCTCCTATCGGACATCGCCTTATATTCGTCGTAGGTGTAGCCTATTGCCTCAACTGTGTCGCTCGCCATTATTCCTCCTAGATCGACATGCGCAGTTAGCCATCTTCTTTATTCGCCGTATCTGCCTCACCGCGCACCTTAGTTAGCCAGTCGTGCAGCGCCTCACGGACAATCGTCCCGATGGTCATGTTGCGCGCGTCAGCCTCAACCTCTAACTCGTCACGTAACCCGGTGTTCACGCGTATCGTCAAGTTCTCATTCAAGTCTTCCAGGCATGTGCCGTTGGTCAACTTGTGCCCATCGGCTATATGCAGAAGTATCTGTGCTCTTTCTTCATCGTAAGCGTCGCCAGCAGATACCTTACTGATAAACCGTATCGTTGGCACTAGTCCCTGCTCGCTTAAAGAAATTAGCCATGCGTTTTTGCGGGTAACTCTACCATTCTGCTGGATATTCATCGTAGATAGATGTCCGCTTAATCGTCGAGATAGAGGCCCATTTGTTTGGCCGATATAGCGAATATCTCCTGTTGCAGGGTCACACAGAGCGTAAATCGTTACGGCAGACGCCCTGCCTCGTCCTCTTTCTTCGCTAGCGCTCTCTGTGCCAGTCTCCGCATCAGGTAGGACACGCTCGTACTGTTCTTGGTTGCCCACGCTTTTAAGCGCTTGTGATCTTCTTTGGACACCCGTATCTGTATCCACTGCTCACCCTCCTTGACCTGTTTGGGTTTCTTCGGGCCTGTTTCCATGTACGTCCTCCTATGAAGGATCATATCAGACCTTACACACTTAGTATAGCATACGTCCACGATACCTGTTGACACCTTACACGAGATGCGTTATAATGACTGTAGATGGAATTAGAGCAGACGCCAAACATGGAGCTAGTAATGATGAAAATGGCTAAGGGAGTTTCAGTGACCGTGGTAGAGGTGTCTTGCCCTTACTGTGACGGTAATCAGTGTGTGGGCGAGGATGGCTCATTCATGGTCACGCGCGAAACTGAAGTCGTGACCTGTCTCGATTGTGGCGAGAAGTCGAAGGCGCCACGCGCCATCTTTAACAAGGGAGGGCGACGGTAATGGAGCGTATCTTCAAGCGGTATTGTGTATTCCCGATGAGCGCCCGGTTCGTCGTAACCGACCAGGCGCGGGTGGACCGGCTCGGTAACTATAAGGTCGTGGCGCGCTTCCCGACGCTGGCAGCGGCCGAGCGATCGGCAGCGGCGCGGCAGCGGTCGTTTGAGCGGCGGTTAGTGGCGCGCGAGGAGGTGCGGGATGTGGCCTGAAACGCTGGTGCAGACCGACGATGATCGCGAAGAAGAGGCGCTGTACTGGAAGAATATGGCCGCGATCAGTTCGTGGGAAGCGTGGTTTGAGGCGCGGGCAATGGAAGATGTTGATACGGATGAGGGTGAGGAAGGGGAGGCGTACGAACCATGAAAATAAAGGAATTGGATGCGTGTAAGAAGGAGTTGACTGATGTCGGTTATCCCGACGATGCAAACAGCGCCTTCCTCTCGGAGTCGCATGGGCCGGAAAGTCGCTACTATGCGGCTATCCTCGTCCAATGGGCTGGCTCACACAATGGCGGGACACCCGTTCTTTATCTAAACCGCGCAAGTTTTCGCGGCGCCTACAAGTCAGTAGATCATTCCCAGAAGAAGTCCGCCGTAGAGTTTTAATACGACAGCCCGTAAAGCCCAGGTGCTTTAGCCTTGGGCTTTACGGGATTCATCCGCTTTAGCTGCTTTAGCTCCGTCCTGTGTCACGCGCTTTTCTTTGATGAGACGACGGAGGGTCGATGACAATGATAAGTAACGGCCACCGGCGTCAACACCAGCGTTGTGATTGCTGCTAACAGACCAGCGAAAAATGTCTGTGAGGTTGAGTGGCCTTAGCCACTCAACTCGGCCGGTCAAAAGCCGCGCACAAGCAAGAGGAACGGGAGGAAGAACAGTGGCATTTCAAGTATGCGCAAAGCAGTGTGACCAGTGCTTATTCAACTCCAATCGCATCGTTAGCAAAGCGCGGGTGCGTCAGGTGCTCAAACAGGCCGAGTGTCATGATAGCCATTTTGTTTGCCATAAGTATTCGCGGCACGGCGCCGACGTTTGCTGTCGTGGCTTCTATGACGCTAACCCCATGAAGACCAATCTCATGAGGATTGCTCATCGACTCAATATGGTGCAATTCGTCGATGATCGACTATAAGCCATGCTTTACTTAGGAGGATAAGACGGATGAGTCCCGAACGACGACGCACGATTAGGATGGGAGTATGGGCTAATGTATCCCTTGCGGCCATTGCGGAAAAAGCGGGGCAGGCTTCGCAGTTAGACAGGGCAGCGCTAACGTTCGATGAATTAGCCTTACTTGATACCATTGTCATCCATAGCACTGCTGCGATGCAGGCAGCCTACAAACTAGTTGAAGCACTGAACGACGAATAGCGTCTTGAATCGAATTGCTCATAGCAAACATAGAGACAGTGGGAGGAACGGGCTGTGTGGGAATACATCCTAGATGCGGACGACGCCGACGACGATTTTGTGTACAGTACGCTGGATTTCACGGGGGAACTGTACTGCTACGACAGAAAGCGTCGCCTTGTGGTCACTTTTTGCCCGCCGGGAGCGGCTACAAAGGTTGCCAAGGAGTACAAAACGAGGCCGCTCCCCGCGCTCTATCACGAACTGACGTTGACACGCGAGGCGTTATTACAGCGGATGGAGCAGGCCAACGAGCTGGATAGTGAGGACAGCCATCACATGGTTGACTATCTCGTGCTGGCATATCTCAACGACCCCGCTATCACCCGCGCGTATAGCGCACGGGAGAAATACTACGCGTAGTAGGCTAAACGGGAGTAACGTGCAAGGAGGATATAGAGTGTCCAGCGTGCCGACCAAAGAAGTGCGCCGACAGGGGCTGCCGGAAGCCGAGGGGTTGACCGATTTCGACTACTGTGTGCGGCAAGAAATTGCATCCGCGCGCCGGGAGTTTGCGCCTATCCATAGCGTACACGAGGGCCTGGCGGTCATTCGAGAAGAGTATCTCGAACTCGAACGAGAGGTATTCAGGCGTGACATCGCCCGTGATGCCATATACGCCGAACTGGTGCAAATGGCGGCGATGTGCCGTAGGTGCGCCGAGGATTTGGGCTTGTAGCTAAAGAGCGTTAGCATCGAGGAGGAGAGAGTGGGTAGGGCAAGCAATAGCAAGAAAGTCGTGGCAATGGCCGCCGTACTGTCCATAGGACGCGACGCGTTCGGCCATGTGGCGTTCGATATCGAGTGGCATTCGACCGAGGCGAAAAGCACCGTCGATGCGGCGGCTGTGAGTATTGGTTGTTCAACTGAAGAGATGTTGCGGGGCATGGCCCAATACATCTACCGCGCCCAGGGTGAGGGCGACTACAAGGTGAGCATAGAGGACCTGCGACAAGAAACAACATCCGCGTATCACGCCTAGAAGGCAAAGGGGAAAAAATGACCATCGCCGAACGACCAACACAACGCCAACCGCCAGCGCGTACCGCCGCGCTCCATCGCCCGGCCGTCCCCACGGCCCTTTCACTCCAACACGGCTTTAACCCCATCTCCGGCGACAAGAGCGTCGTTTTCCTCGTGTCCTATCGCGGCCGGCGTCACACCGTCGAAGCTGTCTACAGCGATGCCGCGGGCGACATGGGCGTGCTCATTGACGACACGCCGCTCTACGCCGTCGAGGATGCGGCGCTCACGCGGACGCTCTTGGAGGCGCTGTGCGCGGCGCTGCTGCTGCGCGCGGCCCACGGCGCCGACATCAGGTGGGAGGGGCATAGGCGGCGTGTGGCAGCCTACTACGGCGCCTACTGCGACGCGGCGGCGCATGAGGCGGGGCTGTGACGAAACCAAGAACATACACATGCGCCTCGTGCGGTAACACGTATGACAGCGGATGGACTGAGGATGAGGCTATGGCTGAATGCAGGGAGATGTTTGGGGATTACCCAAAGCAAGACCTCGCCGTGGTGTGTGACGACTGCTTCCAGGGCATGGAGGCGCAACGCAAGGCGGCTGGTATTTCCCTCGAAACGTTCAGAGAACCTACCAATCCTGCCGCTCTTGACGCTGCCTACAAGTCGTGGGCGGATCAGGTCGAAGCGGAGTTCAACGCGTTGCCGGAGGACGTACGCAAGCGCATCAATGAGGTGCACGAGGCTGTGATGGCGCAAATGTTCCCCGTCTATTCAGAAAGCGACTTCGATTGCTGATAAAGACGGTTAGCAACAAGGAGGACCTCGATGAAAGACCCGGCTTCGTTGGCGACGATCAGCGCGATCAAGGTGGCGCTCAAACGCTTGTACGACGACCTAGAAGGCGATAACAACCACAAGGGTAACTGTCACATCGAAATAGCTTTGAACCACCTACGCCTCGCCGAGTACGAAGTTGAGGCGATGTACAAGTAGGCGAAGGGAAGGAAGGATAGCATTCATGGGCACGGACATTCATTTAACCATTGAGGCACGGTCGCGCGTTGAAAGTTACCCGACCGATCTGGTAGCAAAGAACCGCACGCGCAATCCAGACTGGATGCCTGCATGGTCAGCGGTTGCGAAGGCGCATGAAAGCAAAGATGGGCCGTACGCGGCTCAGTTCCGCTTGCGCCGCGACTACTACCTATTCATGTTGCTGGCAGGCGTACGCCGGCATCGCTTCGAGCAAGACTGTACCATGTTCGAGCCTCGCGGCGTGCCCGCCGATGTGTCCTACGAAGTCTGCAATTGGATTAGTCGGGAGGGGGACGACGGCCATACGCATAGCTGGCTGACACTATCCGAGATGGAGCAGGTGTATCAACGTTTTGTAGACACGGACATTGAGTGCGGCGATATCCTGCGTTTCGGCCCTAATGAGGAGATAGTCATACCCGATGGGTGGGTGGAAGATACCGTGATAGGCCGCATGTCGTGGCCGGACGGCCCAGTGCGAACGGCGGTCGGCATAACCAATACGGTGGCGCGTAAGGACGCCCCCCGCAAGATGGTTGATGTCATCACGGATATTGACGCGATCATGGCGATGATGTGTGTGTATGAACGTGACGGCGAGGACGCGCGCGTCGTCTTTTTCTTCGACAACTGATGGTGGCACGGAAGCAATAAGGATGGTCAACCATCATGGGTGATGACATAGACCGCAAGGGCACTGAGCGTCGTGTACCATATCTCTATCCGCTACCGAGCGCGTGGCCTGTCGTCACACTACCCGTGCCACCACCACCCGCGACGATGGAGGATGCGCTCATCGGAGTGGCGCGTCGGTTTGAGGATTTACCGGCGTCCTATTGGCTGCTTGACGAGTTCAGCGCGGCCATCATGGCACTGTACCCGCGCTACCCCGACCGACGATACGACTACCGTGCCGTCTACTCTACGGTCCATCTCAGCAGCCTCTATGTCGGGCGTTTCCGTCGCTAGGTTACGGCATACTTGTATTGGTATTGCACGCTGAGGCAGGAAGCGCAATCCGTGGCCGAGGCGGCGGTGGCACGATTGGGAGAATAGATATGGATGCTCAAGGGGATACCCAGATTAGACCGCGCGACGAAGATCATGAGCACTACTCCCAGGCCAACCGCCGCTACTCCCAGGCCAATCGCCGCGCTTACAAGCTCGGCCATTCCCTTCCCATCCACGGCAACTGGGTCAACGAGGAAGGCGACGAATGGGCGTTGTGTAGCATCTGCGGCGGCCTGGGGCAAATCAACGAGGATGGCACGTACTACGGGCCGGCGCTGACGGACCCGTGCAGCGGCAAACAGGGAGGCTACGTCATCGCGGGCATCGACTACAGCACACCCGATGCTGAGTGCGTACCGCTGATCCATGAGCACTACCGCGCGCTTGGCGTAGACGCCTCGGTGATGATAGCGCGGCGCCGCGTCTTCGATGTGGCTTACGACCATCCGAGCGGGCGCATCACGGGGCAGGTCATCATTCGCTAGGGAGCATTGGCATGGAGCAACCGTATACCGAACTGGACCGCATGTTACTAATGATGCTTGGTCAGAAATTGTTCGAGATACGTCGGACGCGAGCGGCGGCGGCTTCCGACATACGGCCGCAAATAGAGCCGGCGCTAGAGATGTATGAGGCTATTTACCGCTTTACGCCACTGGGGCCAGGACGGTCGTATAGTCGGGGGCTGTATCTGCCGCGATAGAGCGCTACGTTGGAATGTCGTACATAGGAGAAAAGCACATGGCAACGGAAACCAAAGACTTTACACCGTACAGCGTGGGACCCTGCTACGCCTCGGTGTGTACCAATATTGACGACGTGGAGGAAATTACGCGCCGCCTTAATGACTCTCACCCAACGGGAGTTGCGCCGTGGGTGCATCACGGTGAACCCTTTAATTCCGGCGAACCGAACCCGTGTCCGTGCGAGACATTATCGAGCACGCACAAGCACTATCTTTTCTCGTGTTAGGTCCAGCGGCTTAATACGATATATCGGCACTAAAGGGGAGCGGTTGCGAGGTACGAGCAACAAAGTTGGCTCCACGGCACAGCAATGGCGACCAGCCTTGAAAAGAAAGCGACGCTCCGCGGCGCTTTCTTTTCAAGAAGGGACCCACCCGCTTGCAAGGTGTGCGCGTAGCGTCGGCACCAGCGCCGTAGCCCCGCCGTGCTAAGAGGAGCGCAATTGCTGCGGACGCACAAAAACCGCGGTGCCACCCGCGGTTCTCGTGCGCTTACTTAGGGAATTAGGGCGTAAACCCCAGGTGCTTTAGCCCTGGGATATAAGCCCTTCATCCGCTTTAGCGGCTTTAGATCACAAGCGGTTATCAGTAACTTTCTTGCATGTATCTACTGTAATGCGCTATACTAGGGTATGCGAATTGAAGAAGCGCCTAAGCCGTACCACACCGACCACAGCATCGTCTATAGCTGCCAGTACCACATTATCTTCTGCCCCAAGTACCGGCGCCCCATCCTTGTGGATGCGGTCGCGGCGCGGCTCAAGGAGTTGCTCATGGAGAAGCAAGATGAGTATGGGTACGCGGTGATGGGGATGGAGGTTATGCCTGATCACGTCCATCTGTTGCTCGACGTGGACCCGCGCGTGGGCGTGGCGTCCGTCGTCGCCAAGATCAAGGGCTACACATCGCACGCGCTCAGGGAGCAGTATCCGTGGCTGAAAAAGCGCCTTCCGACGCTCTGGACGCGCTCCAAGTTTATCTCCTCGGTGGGTGCCGTGACCCTTGAAACGGTCCAGCAGTACATCGCCAGCCAAAAGGGCGTGTAGCAATGAAGGTCAGGCGCGCGTATATGTACCGGGTCTGCCCGAACAAGGGGCAGACCGATAAGCTGACGTGGACGCTTGACCGCTGCCGTGAACTATACAACGCCGCGCTGGAAGAACGGCGTGAGGCGTACCGTATGTGCGGCGTTAGCGTCAGCTACTACGACCAGAAACGGCAATTGCCTGCCATTAAGGAGGTACGGCCCGAATACAAACAGATCGGTTCCCAGGTCTTACAGGACGTGACCGCTCGCCTCGATAAAGCGTTTGCGGCGTTCTTCCGACGCGTCAAAGAGGGCATTGACCCGAAGAAGGTGGGCTTTCCGCGCTTTAAGGGACGCTATCGGTACAACTCCTTTACTCTCTCACAAGCGGGCTGGAACCTACCCGCGCTGGACAGCGGGCGCTTGTATGTGGCGGGTATCGGGCATCTCAAGATGAAGTGGTCACGGCCTATCGTCGGGATGATCAAGACCGTCACCCTGAAACGGGACGCCGACCAATGGTACGTCACGTTCTCGTGTGAGGTTGAGATAGAGCCGGTGGCACCCCAGGATAAGCCCGCCGTGGGCATCGACATGGGCCTCGAATACTACGCGTCGATGAGCGATGGGACTCATATCGAGAACCCGCGCTACTATCGCAAAGCACAGGCGACGATAGCCCATCGGCAACGGGCCTTTGACCGCACGAAGAAGCGCGTCAAACTCAAGGACGGCACGTATCGCTACGGGAAGAATAGGGCCAGGGCCGGTATCCTCTTGAAACGCGCCCATCGCCACGTCGCCAACCAACGCAAGGACATGCAGCACAAGGCAGCGCGCAAGATTGTCCAAACCTACGGTGCCGTGGCTGTCGAAGCCCTCTCCATAGACAACATGACCAAGCGACCCGCGCCACGTCCGAACGACGATGGGACGTACGCTCCGAACGGGGCAGCGGCGAAAGCGGGCCTCAACAAAAGCATCACGGATGCCGCCTGGGGTCAATTCCTTTCTATCCTCGCCCACAAAGCGGAAGAAGCTGGTGTGGTGATGGTGAACGTGAACCCAAGTGGCACAAGCCAACACTGTAGCGGGTGCGGGGCACACTGCCCCAAGACGCTCGCTGTGCGTTGGCATCAATGCGCGGCGTGCGGATTGTCCTTACAACGGGACGTGAACGCCGCGCTCAACATACTTTACCGGGCTGGATTGGCCCGTTGCGTCGCGGGGGCGCAAGAATCCCACAGGCTTTAGCCGTGGGAGTGTCAACCCGCTCAGGGCAGTTGAAGGCGGTAAAGCAAGGACGTGACTGGATGATAGACGAAAACGACGTAGAGGCATTCAAGCGGCCAGCACGAGGCCCGAAGGGGCCGCGCACGAAGGAGTAGGGGTGATGACTGAAACAGCGCCAGCATATGCCGTAGAGATGCCCACGCGTTACTACGTGACGTATTGGGACAACTGCAAGGAACCAGCCGAACTAAAGCGCGTGGGTGGCGTATCCGACGCCATAGACCCATCGCGCGTTGAGTCACAACGAGAGGCTAAGACGTTGCCGGCAGCCAAGGCTATGGCGCGCTCTATCCAGCGTCAGGGTATCGGTATTCTAGCTCGTGTATGGGAACGCGTCGATATCCGTTGGGACGCGCCCGATGATGCGTGGGGTGACGACTGGTGGCGGTGGGATGATGAGATGGTCGATTGGGAAGCAGAGGAGTAGGGACGATGAGTATTGCATCTTTCCGAGCGGCGGTTGAGTTACCTGATAATGACTACGAGCCGCCGAAACCGCAACCAGCGAAGTGTCGTCGGTGCGGTGGCTGGCTCAAAGCGGCGCATGATAGCGAAGGGCGCGACCAGCGGGCTGGTTGCAGCGGAGACTTCTACGCGTTCGTTTGCGGTCGGTGTGGCCGTGTCAACTACCTGACAGATAGCGGATGGGAGTAGCGACAATGGCATATGACTACGCAACGGAGAAGCCCAACCTGTTCACAGATGACGGGCAGCGTATTCTCATGGCGACCCGCGACGCAAGCCGCGACCTCATCAAGAGTGCCGGCGCTTTCAGTCTAGGCAGACTCATGGACGCGACCGTATCGCTCGCCGTGGGCGGGGCCGGCACATGGCCCATGATGGCCGCTGTGGACAGGCTCATTGAGATGGGCGAACTCGTGCGCGTGAATGACGAGGGCGGCACGCAATATTGGCTGTATAGCACGACCAAAATTGGGGACCGTTGATGTACATCAACGAAACGTACTACTACACGCACGTCCGACAGTGGCGCAAGTTGGGGATGGAGGTGTGCAGTCAGGGCGAAACGATGCAGATCCAATTCTTACTGTGGCGCAAGACGTACTCCATCATCATCAAGACAGGCAAACGGCGCCAGGTTCGGCGCAAAACTTATGTAGGCTAAGGAGTCGGGACGATGACGGACATCCCAACCACTGAAGGACCGCTCACGGTTGACGCGACCGTATATCTGCTACCGTCAGGGCATTACGGCGCCATGACCGAGGAGAAGTACGACATCGACGGCGAACATACCAACATCCTGGGCGGCGGCTTGACAGTAGATGCGGCCGTGGCCGATATGTTGGCCGGCGTCGGGCAGGGGATAGGCCGCGCTGTCGAAGCGGGAGAGATCATCGTCAACACCGAGCAGCACGACAGTTATGGCTATAGAGATTCGCTCGACCGGGACGTGAGCGCCATCCTAGAGGGAATGTAGCGTCCCAATGCAAGACATAGAGAAGTCGATTTTCGATTGAGGGAGAAATTATGGAGATACAGAAAGGCCACACGTACACGCGCTATGCTGTGAACGCTACTCAATTTACGGCCACTTGATACGATAACCGCCGCCATGCTCGTCCGGCTATCTATCGGCTCTACAACGACATCAGCGAATTATTTTTTCCAAGCAGCAAGGACTACGACATGA
>JAABUR0100002710.1_pt1 | contig 26317 bp, 21 predicted proteins | sample 5560091 | NCBI WGS metagenome assembly JAABUR01 (sample SAMN10711879, study PRJNA513375) | rock metagenome | isolation source: Antarctica rocks | place: Antarctica: Victoria Land, University Valley sud
CGATGTGGTGTACGAGGGCATCCGCGCTGGTTTGGGCTACGACCGGGTGGGCATTCAGTTGATTGATCAGGCAGCGGGGATCTGGGAAGAGCGCCTGGGCACCGATGCGGCGGGCCGCAAGTTCCAGCCCGCCGACCGCATTATGGCCCTGACGCCGCACAGCGCGGTGTGGAGTCTACCCGATATGGCCGCGCTGCTCGGAGGCGCCGCGTTTTACTACACCGCCGATGCCGTGGCCGATACACCATCCGAGCAGCGCTACCTCCTGGACGGTGTGCCAGCGGAGCAGCTCACCGTGGGCATCCGCTCTGGTGACACCCTGGTCGGCGTCATCTCCGTAGACAATCTAGTCACGGGGCGCTCCATCACGGCCCAGGACGCGGGACCGCTGCTAGCGCTGGCGCACCAGGTGGGCACCGCCCTGGAGCGGGCGCGCTTGCAGGAGCGCGAACGGGCCGAAGCGGCGCGCCTCGCCGCATCCGAGGCGCAACTGCGCGCGGTGATGGCCACGATGGCCTGCGGTCTGGTCATTGTCACACCCACTGGCCTGATCGCCGAGGCAAACGAGGCAGCGCGGCAGATCCTGGGGCAGAGCCTGGCTGAACTGCACGGGCGGCTGATGACCGCCACCCTGGGGGCCACCGCCCGCGCGGACGGCGTGGTCCTGTCCAGCGCCGAGCACCCTATCACCACAGCGTTGCGCACGCGCCAGCCGCGCCACGCCGTGGTGATGGCGGCCACGCTCGCTGATGGGCAACGGCGCTGGCTCCAGGTGGACGCCACGCCGTTGCTCGACACCGAGGGCGCCCTCCTGCACCTGATCGTCAGCTTTATTGACATCACGGCGCGTAAACAGGTGGAGGAGAGTCTGGCCCACCAGGCCCTCCACGATAGCCTGACCGGGCTGCCCAACCGCGTGCTGCTGGCCGACCGGCTCGATCAGGGTCTGCAGACTGCCCGCCGCACGGCCACCCCGCTAGCCCTGCTGCTAGTGGATCTGAACCGCTTCAAAGAGGTCAATGACACGCTGGGCCACCCCGTGGGCGACCTGCTCCTTCAGCAGGTCGCGACGCGCATGCGCGACGCGCTGCGGCCCTCGGACACGGTGGCGCGCCTGGGTGGGGACGAGTTCGCCGTGCTCCTGCCCGCTACGGACGCCGACGGGGCCGCGACGGTGGCCGCCACCCTGTGCCAAGCTCTGGCAGAGCCGCTCACCGTGGCAGACCAGATAGTCACTGTAGGGGCCAGCGTGGGCATCGCCCTCTATCCCGACCAGGGCGCCGATGCTTCCACTCTGCTGTGGCAGGCCGACATGGCCATGTACGCGGCAAAACGGGCTGGCCTCCCTGTCTCTAAGCCGTGGCCCCCCACCACCACGGCTGGCCCCGCCGAGGAGTGAGGGCCCCTCTGGCCGAGCTAGCCCTCGTCGGCGCCGGCGTATAGCTCCTCGCCACGGTGCAGGCGCAGGGCGCTGCGCGCCGTCTGCAGCATGGCCCGGGCAGTGGGTGCGTGGGCGGCCAGGTAGCGGGCTACGGCCACCAGCACCCGCCCCGCCTCGGTGGGCCGTGCCGGGCACAGGTCGGCGTACAGGGCCAGGCCGGCCTCCAGCATCTGGTAGCTGTGGAACTCGGCGTCCTCGCGCAGCAGCACGTGGCCCAGCGCGGCTAGCAGCGCGGCGGGGTTGTGCCCACCCCGCAGGTAGCGCCACACCAGCGCCCCGGCGGGGTTGACCTGCCCTTCGCGGTCCAACGCCTCGCCTAACTCGCGCAGCAGCGTGGGGCCGTCCTCGGCAGCACCGCCAAGGTCGCGCTCGTCGGGCAGGCGAGCAGCGGGCATGTTCAAAAAGCGGTCCAGGTAGAGCTTCATCGCCCCGTGGAACAGGCCGCGGACCAGTTCCGGTGAAGGCGCCCGCCTGGCCGCCTGGCGCAGCGCGTTGCAGTAGGTGAAGGTGTGCAGCACGGTGATCCAGTCGGAGAACTCGTTGCTGGTGTGGTAGCGGGCCACCCGCAGGGCCGCCGCGTAGCAGAGGGCCTGGCTCAGGGCGGCAAGAGACGCGCCGCTGGCCAGCGCGGCGCGCAGGCGGCCCACGGTAGCGGCGGGGTCGTCGGCCAGCAGCGTGACCACCAGGGCATCGAAATCGGCCAGCGCGCCGTCCGCCTGGACCGGCGCGAGGGCGGCCAGGACAGGCTCCAGAAGCCCCACCAGATCAATAGGGTAGCGCCAGGCGCTCTGCTCCTCGGCGCGAGAGCCCATGGTCAGGCCGCGCAGCAAGCTGGGCAGGATCATCGCCGCGTGCTGCCAGCCCACGTGGTCCAGCAGCTCACAGGCCTTGTTCACAAAGTCTAGGGTGTGGCCGCCATCCAGGAAATAGTGGTCGGTCGCCGCCGCAAACAGCAGATCGGCGATAGCGGTGGGGGGCAGGCCCGCGCCGATAGCCGTGAGCAGGGTACGCTCCGCGCCGTCACTGTCGCGCACGTCCACAAAGCGGCGAAACCACGTCTTGAGGCGTTCAGGGGCCACCGCCTCGGTAGGCAGCGGGTCGAGGGCGAAGCGGGGCGGGGCGCCCTGGCAATCGTCCGCCGTGTGGCTCAGCCCATGGAATAGGGCCAGCACGCGGTCCTCGGGGGCCAGGTGGGGCAAGGTGTTGGCTAGGGCAGTCAAGATAGTTAGGCCGGAGGCCCATCCAGCGGCGCGGTAGCGCGTGCCGAAGCGGCCGCCGATCTCCAGAATCTCCGCCGCCGACACGCCGCCATCCAGCAGGGCCAGCACGGCCTTGACCAGCACCAGCGAGAGGTTCTGTTGCAGGCCATCCTCCAGGCGGCCCTTCCAACGCGCCCGCCAATCGTCGCCAGCCGCGCGCAGGTCCACCCACACGCCGCCATCACGTAGCTGTACGGGATAGACGCGCACATCGTCGGCCCACGGATCAAACGTGCCGCCGCTATGCAGGTCAAAGCGGGCGTTGTGCCAATGGCAGGTCAGGATGCCCTCGCGGCAGCTGCCCCGGCTGAGCGGGAAGCCCATGTGCGGGCAGCGGTTATCCACGGCGTGGATACCCCCCTCGTGGGCGAACAGGGCGATGCCGTGGCGGCCGCTGGAGACCACCAGCACGCCCTTCTGGCGCACCTCCGCCAGGCTGGCCACGCGGACCAGACCAACGCTGCCGGAGCTATCGGCGCTACGCGGAACAGTGACAACCATGGCACGTCCTCCCCTGTGTGGCTCTCCCCACTACACCGGCGCCCGGCCCAGCGCCAGGCGCCAACAATCTATGACCCGTCGTTGCGTGCAGCGTACTACACCGCGGAGTACGGACGCCAACGGCGGGGGCGCATAACCCGCTGAGCAGGTCAGCCGAGCTGTAGCACCCCGCGTCACCCTGCCTGAGGATGCGCGGTTCGGCCAGAGGAGAGGGCAGTGGCGCGCTTGACACAAGGAGGTGGGCGGGGTAGCATCAGTGCGCGGCCATGTCCCGCTGGCTTATTAGCGGCGGCGTCAGCAGGACGGTTGTGCCTCTGCGTATGAGCCCGCAAGCTCGGCTGAGGGCACAGCCTCCGCTGTCGGCCAGGCCAGCGCGGTCAGCGGGGCTGATCGTTCAAACGACGTAGTCCAAGGAAGGCGCCCTGTGCTCTGGGATTCCCTGCCCCCCTTCGATCCGCCTATCGCCGCCGAACCATTAACTGTGTTGGAGCAAGACGGCGCGCCTATCGTGGTGGTCGCCATCGGGGAAGCGGCTGTGCTCGATCAGGGGGACGCGCCTGTTGGGGTTGCCCCTGATGAGCCTGGATCGCCCGAACAGGCGCCCGCCGGCGCGCATCAGGCGCTCTACCGCAAGTGGCGTTCGCGCAGCTTCGAGGATATCGTGGGCCAGGCGCATGTCACGCGCACGCTGCGCAACGCCGTGGCCACGGCTACGGTGGGCCACGCCTACCTGTTTACGGGCACGCGGGGCACGGGCAAGACCTCCACGGCCCGCGTGCTGGCCCGCGCGGTTAACTGCCTGAACCCCGACGCGGGCAACCCGTGCAACGAGTGCGTGATCTGCCGGAGCATGGAGGAGCGGCGCAGCATGGACCTGGTGGAGATTGACGCCGCCAGCAACAACAGCGTGGACGATGTGCGCGACCTGCGCGAGAAGGTGGGCTATGCGCCCAGCGAGGCGCGGCGCAAGGTCTACGTGATTGATGAGGTCCACATGCTCTCCACCAGCGCCTTCAACGCGCTGCTCAAGACGCTGGAGGAGCCACCGCGCCATGTGCTGTTTGTGCTGGCCACCACGGAGATCCACCGCGTGCCGGCCACGGTGGCCTCGCGCTGCCAGCGCTTCGACTTCCGGCCGATCAGCCCGGCTGATACGGCCGCCCGGCTGGCCTATGTGGCCGATCAGGAGGGCCTGAGCGCCGACCCCGCCGCGTTGGAGACGCTGGCCCGCTACGCCACGGGCAGCCTACGCGACGCGCTGGGCCTGCTGGACCAGGTGCGCGCCTTCTGCGGGACCACCATCGGCGTGGCCGAGGTGCAGGAGGCGCTGGGCATTGCCGACCCGCGTACGCTGCGCGAGACAGCCAGGCTGCTGCTGGCCGCCGATCTGGCTGGCGCGCTGCGCGTGGTGGATGATCTGGCCGGCAAGGGGGCCGATCTGCGCCAGTTTGGCCGCCAGGTGGTGGGCTACTGGCGTGACCTGCTGGTGGCTCGGGCGCGCAACGCCTGGCCGGATGACCTGGGCGCGCCGCCGCCCAGTACGGCAGCTATCGCCGGGGTGATCAAGGCGTTCCTGCAGGCCGACGGCGCGGCCAAGCGCTCCACCGCTGCCCAGCTGCACATTGAACTGGCCCTGCTCGACGCGGTGACCAGCCTCTCCTCCAATGGGGCCAGCGTGCTGGCGGCGGCTACCTCCGCCACGACCATCCCCACCGCGGCCCCGCCCCCCTCGACGCAGCGGGCCACCCCACTCCCACCGGCCCAGCGCCCGCCCGCCGCCAGGCCACCAGAGCAGGTGGCCCGCGCCGCGCCACCGAGCCAGGAGCGCGCGGCCGAGCCACCCCGTCGCACCGCTGAAGAGCCGGCAGTGGCAGCCGTGCCCAGCGGCGCGGTGCCCACGCTGGACGAACTGCGCACCGCGTGGCCCCAGTTGATGCTGACCCTCAGGCAGGCCAACATGCCGGTGTACGCGCTGCTCACCTCGTCGGATGGAGCCCCGCTGGAGGTGGGACCAGACTACGTGCTGCTGGGCTTCAGCCCTATGTATAAGCTGCTCAAAGAGAAGCTGGAGGACGCCAAGAAGCGGGCCTTCCTGGAGAACGTGCTGGCCCAGCGTTTTGGGCGGCCCTACACGGTGCGCTGTGTTATCATGGGGCAGGGCGATGGGGGTGCGCGGCCAAGTCAGCCTGTCCACCCGGAGCCAACGGGATCGCGCGGGCAAAGCGCGCCGCCCCGGCCCAGCGCCCCGGCCAGCCGGTCAGCCAGCGCCCGGCCCGACGAGGCCCCGCGGATGGCCGCCGACGAGCAGCCGGCGCGGAGCACGGCCCCGCTGATAGTCACACCAGCGGCTAACGACGATAACTTTCTGGAGCTGGCCGCGCGGGCCTTCCGCGAGGTCCACGCTCACCAATCGGAGTCACCACCCCTGGACATGGAGTTCGAGGAACCCGAGCCGTAGAGGCCAAACACGGCACAGGCGTCAGGAGGAAAAGACAGTGCAGAACCAACAGCAGATGCTTCGCCAACTTGAGACGATGCAGCGCAAACTGGAGGAGGCCCAGGCCCGCCTTGGCGAGACCACAGTGGAGGGCACGGCCGGCGGCGGGGCCATTACGGTGACCATGACCGGCCACCACCAGGTGCGCGCGGTCAAGATCACCAAGGAAGCCGTGGACCCCGAGGACGTGGAGACCCTGGAGGACCTGATCGTCAGCGCGCTCAACGACGCGACCAAGAAGTCGCAGGAGCTGCAGGAGCGCGTGCTTGGTCCCATCGCCGGCGGGGCCAAGATCCCCGGATTGTTCTAGGACAATTCCGCTGCTATGATCCGGGGCTGAAGGCTAACCATGAACCACATGAATGTAGGGAACGTCACCGCCGAACCGATCCAGCGCCTGATCGAGGAGTTGAACAAACTGCCCGGCGTGGGCCCCAAGACAGCCCAGCGGCTGTGCTACTTTATCCTGCGTCAGCCGATTGAGGAGGCGCGCAAGCTGGCCGAAGCGATCATTGAGGTGAAGGAGCGGCTGATCCAGTGCAGCCGCTGCTTCAATGTGACCGATCACGACCCCTGCCCTATCTGCGCCAACCCCAACCGTGACCAGAGCCTGATCTGCGTCGTGGAGCAGGCCCTGGACATCCTGGCCCTGGAGCGCACCCACTACCGCGGCGTCTACCATGTGCTACATGGCCGCCTCTCCCCCATGGAGGGCATCGGCCCCGAGGACCTGCGCATCGGCGAACTGATCGCCCGCGTACGCGCCGGCGGCATCGCCGAGGTGATCGTGGCCATGAACCTGGACCTGGAGGGCGAGGCCACGGCAACCTACCTGGGCAAGCTGCTCGGCCCCTTCGCGGTCAAGATCACCCGGCCCGCCCGCGGCCTGCCCGCCGGCGGCGACCTGGAGTACGCCGACGACCTGACCCTTACCCGCGCCCTGGAGGGCCGCCGCGACTTCCGCTAGCCCACCGTGGCCGATTTATCCCACTGTCTGTAGTAGGGGCGCCCCTTGTGGGTGTCTGGTTTAGCCTGGGCGCGGGGGCGCCCCACTGCTGGTGACCGTACGCTGGGTTAGGTCAGCTGAACTGTACAAGACATCTAATCACACACGCACGCGGTAACCATGGCAGCATGAGAGCATGACAGGGGGGGTGAGAACGCGATGAGCCATCTGACCGGCGAGATCGTGGTGGACGCGCACCAGCACTTCTGGGCGCTACGCCGGTTCTCCTACCCCTGGATCACGCCTGATCTGGCTGTGCTGAGCCGCGACTACCTGCCCGAGGACCTGCTGCCTGAGATCACTGCCGCCGGGGTTGACCGCACCGTGCTGGTGCAGGCATGCTCGTCGGTCCAGGAGGCCCACTGGCTGCTCGACCTGGCAGGGGAGCAGCCCTTTATCGCCGGGGTGGTCGGCTGGGCCGATCTGGCCTCGCCGGAGATTGAGCGCACCCTGGACGATCTGGTCGCGCGGCCGGGCTTTGTGGGCGTGCGCTACCCCCTCTATGAGTCCATCAGGGAATAAAGTGAGCAATAATTCTGCTGCCCGCCAGAGGTGAGGGCACCGTGGCTTGACAACGTTATTGATTGAAGGACGCATTATGACGACGTGGACGACCCAGGCGACCCCTGGTCGCCGCGTCCCGACCTGCTGCTGGGACCGCAACACCTGCGCCACGTGCCTGCCCTGGCCGAGGCCGTGCCTGAGCTACGCATGGTGGTTGACCACCTGGCCAAACCGATACTGTGCAGAGTTGGGGTAAACGAAAGTGCTAGCTCAGGGCAGCGATGCAGGCAGCGAGGGGGTCCTGCTGGCGGGCCTGCCAGGTGCCCAGCACGGAGGCGAGTCCCAGGCGGGTGGCGCTACCCTGCGCACTGCGGGAGCCGCCGCTGATCGTGCGGATGATGACGATGGGGCGGATGCCCCGCTCGGCGGTGTTGTTGTCAGCAGCGACGTCCTCGTTCTGCACAAAGACGAAGAACTGGCCCTGGTGGCGGAGCAGGCGCTGAGCCAGCGTGCGGCAGGGATGGCCAGCCTGCCGGGCATAGCGCCGCCCCAGCTGTTGGAGGTGCAGATCAAGCAGCTGAGCCAGAGCGGCGCGCTCGGCGGGCGTGGGAGCCGGGGGAGACTCCGCCGCTGCCTGGGCGATGTCGTAGAGGCGCCGCACCGCTCGCGCCCAGCCGATCACGTGCCAGTCCTGGGGGTGCGCGTCCTTGAGGGCGTGCAGGTCGCGCAGCAGATGCACCCAGCAGTACTGGTGCGTGCTGGCCACCTGCCCATAGGCGGCGTAGAAGTCCGTGACCAGCACCCCCCGGTACGCCCCCAGCACCCGGCGGGCCACCGCCCCGGCCCGGCTGGGGTCATACTCATAGTAGCGCACCGCCGCGGGTCCCGTGGTGCAGAGCGTCCAGACGTAGCCATTCTGCCCGTCCTGCCGCCAGCCCGTCTCGTCCATGTGGACACTCGGACTGGCCCGCGCCTGCGCCTGCAACGCCTCCCGCACCGGCCCCAGCGCCCGACACACCCGTTCCAGCGCTCCCTGGATGCCCCCCACGCTCAGCCGCAGTCCATGCAGCGTGGCCAGCTGCTCCTGGATCAGCCGCAGGGGCAGGCGGGCCACCGTGCGCAGATAGGCGAGCACGCTCAGCAGCCGGATGCCCAGCCGCCCCTGCCCCACCGCGCCCTCCCCCTCCGCGCGGGGAGTGTGCCACGTCTGGCACACCGGGCAGTGCCGCTTCAGATACTGGTGCTCCACCACCTCCACCGGCGGCGGGGGTGGCAGCTCCACCACCTGGCGGCGCCAATCCACACTCTGCCCGCGCAGCGCGTACCCACAGTCGGGGCACCGCTCCAGCGCGTGCTGCACGATCCGCGTCGGCTGCTCCTCCCGCCGCCGTCCCTTGTTGTGCTCGGCCGCCCGCTTCTTGCGTGGCTCTTGGTCGGCAGCGGCCTCCTTGCGCGGCGTGGCCGCCCGCACAAACGCGGGCTTCCCCGGCCCTGCTGGCTGCGGCGGCGTCTCCTGCTGCCCCAGGGCTGCCTGCAACTCGCCGCGCAATTGCGCAATCACCGCCTGCGCCGCCGCCACCTCAGCCCGTAGCTGCGCGTTCTCGGCCCGCAGTGCTGCCACGTCCTCTTCAAGGCTCATACTCCTAGCCTACCACAGGTGCTCCGCTTTACCCCAACTCTGAACACTTACCGTACAGCCTCCTCAGGTGTTACGGTGGGCCGGTCAACTTCATGGTAGCCCGAGCGCGCCCTTGCCCGCCGCTCCGCCAGTGGGCGAAAGTGCGCCGGACTGCTATACTCCGGGCACAGGCTACTATCAGGATGGTCCCCGCGAATTCGCGTCCTGACGATGGACCTGGCATGAGTATGCCGATCGCGCCGTGGTCGCGGCCCGGCCGCCTATCAGAGCCCAGTGGCAACGGAGGGTCCGTCAGATGAGCACCCGTGGTAAGGTCATCGCTCAGCCGCGCCGCGCGGGCGCACTGCTCTGGCTAGCGGCGCTCGGGATAGGCCTGCTGAGCCCCACCCCGCTACCTGCCAGAGGGGCGGGCGCTCCGGCAGCGCCCACCTGGAGGCTGGTCTGGCGGCAGGAGTTCAACGGTAGGGTGGGCCTGCCCGTGGACGGTACTAAGTGGACTGCCGAGGTGGGCGGCGACGGCTGGGGCAACCAGGAGTACGAGTACTACACCGACAGCGCGCGTAACGCCCACCTGGACGGCCGGGGCAATCTGGCCATCATGGCGCGCAAGGAGACGCCGCCCAACTCCACCTGCTGGTACGGGACCTGCCGGTACACCTCAGCCCGGCTGGTCACAAAAGGGGCCTTTGAGCAGCGCTACGGCCGCTTCGAGACGCGCCTGAGAGTGCCGGCGGGTTACGGCTACTGGCCCGCCTTCTGGATGCTGGGCAACGACATAGATAGCGTCGGCTGGCCAGCCTGCGGCGAGATAGACATCATGGAGAATGTGGGGCAAGAGCCAACCATCGTTCACGGCTCGGCGCACGGCCCCAGCTACTCGGCGGGCGACTCGCTCACCGACCAGTATGAGCTGTCCGGCGGCCGGCGCTTCGCCGATGGCTTCCACCTGTTCGCCGTGGAGTGGAGCCCCACGGCGCTGCGTTGGTACGTGGACAACCATCTCTATGAGACGCGCACGCCCGCCGACCTGCCCACCGGGACCACCTGGGTGTACAACCACCCCTTCTTCCTGATCCTTAACCTGGCCGTGGGCGGCCAGTGGCCCGGCGACCCCGCAGCCTCCACGCGCTTCCCCCAGAGCCTACTGGTAGACTACGTGCGCGTCTACCAACCGGCCCTACCAGGGCAGCGGCCCTGAAGGTCGGGACGGCAGGCTTAACGCCGAGGCGCGCGCTTCAGCCGCTTCAAGGCCTCTTTAAGCGTGCCCCACTCCCGCTCGGCATGGCCCACGGCGTCCGGTGGCACATCGTGGGGGCTGTAGCGCGCCCGCACGAACTGGCTGGTCAGGTCGTCGAAGGCGGCGCCTTCCGCTCCAAGGCGCTGGCGCACCCGCGCGGCGTACTCGTCGGGCGTCTGCCCGTCGCCGCGCCGCTGGCCCAGGCGGGCCAGCGCGGCGAGGGCCAGGCCGTACAGATAGGCCACCAACTCGCGTGGCAGCATCTCCCCCGGCCGCCTGGCCGCACGGCGGCGGGCGGCCTGCTCCTCGGCGGTGGCCGCGCCTACCCGCGCGGCCATCTGCCCGGCCAGCGTCCTGACCGGACCAAACAGGGCGCGCAGCAGCCGGCGTAGCTCCAGCCAGATAGCTGGGAAGATGCGCCACCACGGCGCGCCAGGCTCGCGTTCCTTGCGGTAGCGCAGATATGCCCGCAGCACCAGCGCCGCCGCTAGCCCGGCGATCACCCACGGCCCTACATGAGTGATCCACCATAGTAGGGCGCTGGGCTGCCCGTGCGGCGTTGCCCGCGGCGGGGGCAGCCGCCCATTGGTGGACCCTGGGTTGAAGGCCTTTTGCAGGCCGGAGATGTTGGCGTGGGCGCCGGAGAGGTGGTTGAGCCAATCAATCAAGCCATAGAGCAGTGGCCCAGCCGTGGAGGTCCACAGCCAGGCCAACACCAGGTGGGTCAGGTCCAGCAGATGCGCCAGCACGACCAACCCCACCACGGCGGCGGCGCCCACGGTCAGGGCAAGCGTGGTGGGCATCCAACTCTGGCCCACCGACGGGGCCAGGGCCAGCCGATCCAGCCGCCACTCGCTGAGCAGCCGCAGCAGCGCGGAGCGGCCAATCAGGCTCAGCCCCACCAACACATAGCCCGTAAACAGGGCCGCCGAGAGCAGGCCTGGTGGAGCCGCGCCGCCCAGGTTGACCAGGCCCGTGGCAAATAGGGCCAGGCTGAGCGCCAGCCCCCACGCGGCGAACTCGCGCCACATCAGCCGCACCTCTCGGGTTCGGTTGACCCGGCCTCCCGTCTGCTCGTCAAAGCCGGTGTGGCGGGTCGGCCGATCCGTTGCCCCATCTTCCCAGGGCTGGATGTGCAGCGCGTGCCACCGCGCGAAGGTGGCCGTGGCCCGTGACCAGGCCAGGCCCACCGCCGCGATTGAGGCCAGCACCGGCGCGCCGAAAGCCCAGTCTTTCCAATCGGCCCCCCCGTGTAGCCGGGACCACTGCAGCAGGGGCAGCCCCACCAGCAGGGCGGCCACCGTGGTCAGCGTGCCCAGGTTCTCCTTTGTGCGGTACTGCCGCACGGCCAGGCCGGCCAGCCCCGCCGCGTGACGTCGCGACAACACCGCCCCCAGTGGCAGCAGATAGCATAGAATCAGCGCCACCAGTAGCTGGCCGGGTAGCCAGCGCAGAGGAAAGCTCAACGCGGCCAGCAACAGGCCCCCGGCCAGGCAGAAGCTGGCCAGGGCGATGGCGTAGGGCGCCAGCACCTCATCGTCGGTCGCGGCGCTGGGCGTCGTCGCCGCGCTCTGGGTAGCCATCGCTCTCCTCACTTCTCCCGCTCGCGCGTGGCGGCTACTCTCGATTCCATGCTGGACATACTGAAAGTGATCTTTCTCCCGCTCGGCCGTGGCGGCTACTCTCGGGCCACCGCCGTGGCCAGCGCGTCATCGGTGGGCACAACGCGTAGTCGCACACCCAGCGTCACCGCCCGCGCCTCCATCTCCTCCACGTCGCCGCGCCGCTCAATATCCAGCAAGACGACCAGTAACCCGGCCTCGCGCAGGCGGTGCAGCACGGCGAACAGCCGCTGTGAGAGCGACCCGGTGATGGCCACCACGGTTGAGCCCCACGGTAGGTCAAAGCTCTCACGTTGCAGCAGGGCCACCAAATCCTCCCCCCCTTCGGGGATCTCCAGGCGAGCCAGCAGTTCCATCACGTGCATCAAGTGGCCATGGCCCTTGCCGCTACGCACCGGCGCGGCGGCGAAGCGAGGGCCACTGCCGACCCGATCACGCTCCTCGGTGCGCTCGGCGGCTGACGCCGCCGCCGGGTCAGCCACTAGCAAGGCCAGGTCCGCCTCGGAGAGGCCCTCGGTGGGTGGCAGGGCTACCTGCCCATTTGTGATCAGCCCCACCTGCTGGCGCTGGCCCACTAGGTTGCTGGCCAGCGAGGCGGCCACGGTCACGGCCAGATCGGTCGCCGCTAGCACATCGGGCAGCGTGTACCCTCCCCGCGCCATATCCAGAAAAATGGTCGTCTGCACGGTGGTTGAGGGTTGGAACTGCTTGACCTGCAGGGCGCCCGTGCTAGCCGTGGCCCGCCAGTGGATGTCGTGCAGCGGGTCGCCCGGCGCGTAGTCGCGCACGCCGGCCAGCCGGGCCGGGTCGCCCAGGATCTTGCGGCGGCTGCGCAGGTCCCCAAACAGCGAGAGTGTGGGCAGGCCCAACCGCTCCAGGGGCAGCACCTCGGGGTAGACGATCAGGTACTGGCGCGTGCTCACCTGAAACGTGCGCTGCGCCTGGCCAAACACATCGCCCACGGTGAGGGTCAGCGGCCCCACCGCGTGGAAGCCGCGCCGCCGCCCGGTCAGGCGGTACGTGGCGCGGTGCGTCTGTCCTGGCCCCAGGGCGAACACTTCGGCGAACGAACTGGGCAGGATCAGCGCCGGGGGCAGGTGGTCACGCAGCTGCACCCACGGAGCGGGCAGCGCGCTTGTGTTTGTGATGCCCAGCGTCACCTCGACGCTCTCGCCGTAGAACACGCGGCGCTCGAAGTGGCGCTCCACGCGCAGGCCAGCCCCCACCGCGCGCGTCCAGGCCCGAGTGCCAAAGTGCAGGGCCAACAGCAGGACGATGAAGAAAAACAGGAACCCGCTGTTGAAGGCGACCGCCAGCACAAGCAGGACGGCGACCAGGAACCTCATGCCGGCCTGATCGTCGCCGCCGGCTCTGGTTCCTCAATCGGCACAGCCGTGGTCTCCAGCACCTGGCGGACCACTGACTCGCTGGTGTGGCCGCGCATCTCCGCCTCGGCTTTGATAATCACCCGGTGGGGCAGCGTCACCGCCGCCAGCGTCTTGATATCGTCCGGTGTGACAAAGTCACGGCCCTGCAGCGCGGCCAGGGCCTGCGCCGTCTTGAACAGGGCCAGGCTGCCCCGCGTGCTGGCCCCCACGGCCACGTCGGGGTGTTCGCGAGTGGCCATGATGATCCGCCCGATGTAGTCCACCAGCGAGTCGTCCACATAGACCTCCCACACCGCCGTCTGCAGCGCCACAAGGTCGTCGCGCGTGGTCACCTGGCCGATGTGCGTGATGGGGTGTTCGCGCTGCAGGTTACGCAGGATGCGCTTCTCCTCATCAAGGCGCGGATGGCCCAGCTTGAGGCGCATCAAGAAGCGATCCATCTGGGCCTCGGGCAGGGGGAACGTGCCCTCATACTCGATAGGGTTCTGGGTGGCCAGCACGAAGAAGGGCCGTGGCAGCACCCGCGTCTCCCCATCAGCCGTGATCTGGTGCTCGCCCATGGCCTCCAGCAGCGCCGACTGGGTGCGCGGCGTGGCCCGGTTGATCTCGTCGGCCAGCAGCAGGTTGACGAAGATGGGTCCCTCGCGGAACTCGAACTCAACCGTCTTCTGGTTGAAAATGCTCACGCCGGTCACATCGTTGGGCAGCAGGTCCGGCGTAAACTGCAGGCGCTTGAACGAGCAGCTCAGCGACGCGCTCAGCGCCCGCGCCAGCATCGTCTTGCCCGTGCCCGGCACGTCCTCCAGCAGAACATGGCCGTCGCACAGCAGGGCCACGAGCATCAGGCGCACCACGTCGTCCTTGCCCACGATGACGCGGGCCACGTTCTCGCTCACCCGTCGCCCGAACGCGGCGATCTCCTCCGCTTGCGCGGTCATGCGCCTCTCCGCCTTCCCATCTATGCAGCACTCAATCGCGGCGCTCATCCCAGGCGGTCGGTCCACAACCGTCGAGGCGCTCAGCTCCTCGCGCATGGCCGCGGGGGCCTTGCCCTGTCTACCGACGATAGCACGGCCCGTCCGTGCTGGTCAAGCGACGCCTAACCAGCAACCTGTGACCGGTGTGGGGTAGGAGATCCGCGCAGGGGCCAAGTCGTGGTGGCCGCGGCTGTGCTCCCCGCTCGGCCCTCAATCCGTCCCCTGGCTGCTGCCAGCGTAGGAGAGTGCGCCGGTCATCAAGCTGACCGCCTGGTCCATGGTGGCCTCTCGGGGGTAGAGCGTGCCCACGCGCCGCCCATGGCGTAGCACAATCATGCGGTCGGACACCTCCCACACATGCGGCATATTGTGGCTGATGAAGATGACCGCCGTGCCCTGATCCCGGATGCGCTGCATCAACTGCAATACCATGCCCGATTGGGCCACACCCAGCGCGGCCGTCGGCTCGTCCAGGATAACCACCTCTTTGCCCCAGAACACGGCGCGGGCCACGGCGACCGACTGGCGCTGGCCACCGGAGAGCGTATCCACCGTCTGGCGTGACGACTTCAGCGTCACTTTCAGCTCACGCAGGTGCTCCTCGGCCTTCTCACGCATAGCCCGCTGGTTGAAGAAGTCCAGTTTGCCCAGGAGCCCTGGCCGGGTTATCTCTCGCCCCAGGAACAGGTTGGACGCCACGTCCAGGTCAGGGGCCAGCGCGAGATCCTGGTAGACGGTCTCAATGCCGGCGGCGCGCGCGTCGCGGGGACCATGCAACTCCACGGGTTGCCCGCGCATATAGAGCGATCCCGTGTCCGGGCGCAGTGCCCCAGAGAGGATCTTGATCAGTGTGGATTTGCCCGCGCCGTTGTCGCCGATCAGGGCGACGATCTCACCGGCATGGACTTCAATGTCTACACTATGTAGCGCCACGACGCTGCCGTAGCGTTTGGCCACGCCACGCGCCTCCAGGATGGGTTGGCGTCCTGCGCTGGCGTCGGCAGTCCTGTTCTCCATCACGTTCCGTCTCTCCGCCTACCGCTCAATCAGGCTGCTTGTTCTCTGTGCCAGGGTGCGCCTCAGCGGCACCGGCGACGACCGCCTGGTTGTTGCAGTCGCCGGTCAAGAACCGCGCCTCACGCGGCGACAACGCGTCGCTTGCGCCACTGGTCAACCCATACGATCAGGATCAGCAGGAAGCCTTCGATCACCTGCTGCATGTGCGGCTCGACGTTGATCAAGTCAATGCCGTTGGCCAGCACGTTGATCAGCACCACGCCCAGGAATGTGCCAAAGATAGTGCCCTTGGCCCCAAACAGGCTGGCCCCACCCAGCACGGCGGCTGAAATGGCGTCCAGTTCGTAGCTCAGGCCGTTGTTGGGGTTGGCCCCGTTCAGGCGGCCGGTCAGCAGCAGGCCGGCCACGCCGGCCAGCAACGCGCTGATCGTGTACACGGTCAACACGGTGGCCCGCACATTGATGCCTACCAGGCGCGCCGACTCGGGGTTGCTGCCCAGCGCGTAGATATAGCGGCCCCGGCGGGTGTAGCGCAGGAAGATGGTGGCGACCACACCGATTACGGCCAGCACGACAAAAATGGTGGGCACGCCCAGGTAGGTGCCGCCCACCCACACGCTGAACGGTGGTGGGTCGCCGGTCACGCTCAACGATGAGTTGAGCCCATTGCCCAGCAGATAGGCCGTGCCACGCAGGATGCCCAGCATACCCAGGGTGACGATAAACGGGGGGATCTTTGCCGCGCTGACCAGGAAGCCGTTGAGCAACCCGACGGCCATGGCAAACAGCAGGACGCTGACCACGATCAACACGGTGGGCCAACCGGCCAGGAACTCCAGGGCAGTGATCACCCCACAGAGGCCCAGCAGAGAGCCCACCGAGAGATCAATGCCCGCCGTGATGATCACAAAGGTCTCGCCGATGGCGATCACGCCCACCACGGCCATCTGACGGCCCACGTTCTGCAGGTTGCCGCCGCTGATAAAGATGGATTGAGTCAGATTCTGGCCCTGGGGGATCGTGCTAACCGTAAAGAAGATCACCGCGATAACAATGATGCCCAGCAAGCCCAGGCGCAGTACCAGATCAATGCGGGCCACCAGCCACGCCGTGACGGCCGGCCAGCCACGTATGGGTTCCTGGGCAGCCGGCCCCGGCGCGGAGGACGCCGCCGAGAGCGATGAATTAGCCACAGCTCAGCCCTTCAGGAGATGGGCGGGGGCCACGCGGCCCCCGCCCAACCAGCTACACACGCGTAATGGCTGCCGCTTAAAAGCCCAGGTGGCGGCCCGGCTTGCCCAACGGCGAGAGCAGTCCCGCGATCAGTGGGGAGGTCATGTTTGCCGTCGTGGCGATAGTAGCGCCCGTATCCACGAAGGTGGGCGTCTTGACGCCCAGAGCGGCCATTACCCCGTACATCACGCCGCCGTAGCCCATCATGTAGGGGTCCTGCAGCAGCAGCGCGTCTACCCGGCCCGACCGCAGTTCGGCGACCAGCGTATCATCACTGTCGAACCCAACTAGGGAGACCTTCTTCTGGCTGACACCCTTCTCCTGGAAGGCTTTTGCGGCGCCCTCCACGCACTGCAGGTTATCGCCGAAGTAGCCGACCAGGTTGGGGAAGCGCGTGATCGTATCGGCGGCGATGCTGATCGGTTTGACCGCGGCGTCGCCACCGGCGTCGCCGTGCTTGACGATCTGCAGTCCAGGATACATCTTGATGCCTTCCAGGAAGCCCTTGTCGCGCTCACCGAGCGAACCCACGTTGGACTGGAAGCTTGTGTAGGCGATCTGGCCTGCGGCGCTGCCGTGCTTCGCCTTGATGGACGCGGCCAGCGCGTTGGCGCAGGCCAGGCCGCCGGCGTGGTTATCCGTGGACAGAAACGCCTGGTAGCTGTCCGTGGTGGCCGATGAGTCAATCAGGATCATCTTGATGCCCGCGCTGTAGGCCTTCTTGATCACCGAGTTCAGGGCAGTCTTGTCGGTGGGCGCGCACACGATGAAGTCAACCTTCTGCGCGATGGCGTTCTCCACCAGGTTCACCTCGGCGGCAATGTCGGCTTCCGACGGCCCACCGGTATACTTCAGGCCCTGCACGCCCAGGTCCTTGGCCGCCTTTTTGGCTGCCGACAGCACAATGGCCCAGTAGGGCGAGTTGATCGTCTTGACGATGCAGCTGAAGCGCAGCGAGCCAACGCTCGTGCCCATCGCCCGAGCGCCGTCCGCGGTCTCCAGAAGGTTGAGACTACCCGCCGCCGCGCCAGCGCCCAGGAGGGCCGCGCGACTCATAAAGCTGCGTCTTTCCATGTCGTCGTTGACCTTTCTACTTACCCAGAATCAAACAGGGATCTCCCCAAAACGGGGGCGTTCCATGACACGTTTCTTGGACCATACGTCGCCATGATCTCCACTGAGACTGTGTTCCTCACCCCTTTCTATCGCGCCCATTGGCTCTATATCGCGGTGACTGGCAGCAGCAGTACACTACCTGATCAGACCTATACTATACACCTTTATCTGGCCTTCTGCTTTCTGGCCTCCTGATCTTTCACCGCCTGGTATCACTGTGGCCATGGCCGTCGTGGTTGATCGCGCTATCTCGTACAATGCTACAGTGCGTGGCCGGTGGTCGGCTGTCACGCACGGCAACAAGCAAGAAGGAGAGAGAGATGCCCGTGACCGTATCCGGCATGGAATATGACGATCTTGTGGAGGGGTCCGGCGCTAGCCCCCAGCAAGGTCAGACGGCTGTCGTCCACTACACCGGCTGGTTGACTAACGGCACGAAGTTCGACTCCAGCCTTGATCGGGGCACACCGTTTAGCTTCCCCGTCGGCCAGGGCCGGGTGATCAAGGGGTGGGACGAGGGTGTGGCCACGATGAAGGTGGGGGGCAAGCGCCGCCTGACCCTCCCGGCCAGCCTGGGGTACGGCGCCCAGGGCGCCGGTGGAGTCATCCCGCCCAACGCTACTTTGGTCTTCGAGGTCGAGCTGCTGGAGATCCGCTAGCTCTTGGCTGGTGGTCAGGGGCCAGCCGGGGTGATCTTGCCGTGGTCCTTGATGTAGTGGCTGAGCACCCACCCCTCGGTCCCGCTGGGTAGGCGCACGTGGCTCCAGCTCACGTGCGTGCCCAGCAGGCGCACCGGCGTATTCTCACCGGCCAGAGCCACCACGGCCCCAGACAGGCGCGGCGCGGCGCGCACGTACAGCGTGGTTGCCCACGTGTAGTAGACGCGCCACGCCCTTGGCGCGGACGCTTTTCGGGTGGCGGGGTGGGCGCGGACGAGGCCTGCTACCTGCTGGCGCGCGTGGGGCATCTCCAGGTAGGCGCGCAGCATCCAGCCCGTGGCCCCGTTGGTGAAGGTCACCCGCGCCCAGCTCACCTGCACGTCGCGGACGGCTACCATGGAGTTGCGATAGGCCAGGAACAGCACATCGTTGCGCAAGCGGGGTCCCTGGCGCACGCGCACCCCATCGTTGCTGACGCGGGCCAGCGGCCCCAGTTTATAAATGTCCACGTGGGGGGCTACCCGATGGGCGGTCCGAGCGGGCAGCGCCAGGTAGTCGCCCAGCACCCAGCCCGTGGCCCCGTTGGTGAAGGTCAGGCGCACCCACCCGTCTTGCATCGCTCGCACGGCGGCCATTGAGGTGCGGTGCGCTGAGAACAGCACCCTGGCGGCGAGGGCCGGATCCTGGTGGACGTTGGCCCTATCGGTGATCACGCGGGCCAGCGGCCCCAGCCGGCGGATGTCTGGCCTTCTACTACTAATGGGGGCTGGCGCGCTGGCCCGTGTTTTGGCCCTTGGGGCCTGGCTCTTGGCCCGCAATGCGGGGGGGATCGCGCCTATGACCCATGAGCCATGAACCCAACCGGTCACATTCTCCGGCAGGGCCACGTGCAGCCACGCGCCTGAGGCGCCCAGCAGAGCCAGCTTTGTATGCTCCTGCACCACGCCGACCTGCCGTTGATCGGCGCCCGGTCCACGGCGCAGGCGCAACGCTGGGGTATTGACCGTCACAAAGTAGCGATAGTGGCTCAGGAAGCGCCGCACCAGGGCGGTGCCCTCCTGGTCCGTGCCGTTCTTGCGGGGAGCCCCGGCAGGGCGCTGCTGTCCACCGGCCCCAAGCGTGTGGGGCAGTGGTGGGGCGGTCGCCACCGTGGCGATGACCGGGGCGGGGGTGGGCAGCGGCAAGCGGGCGATCACAAAGGCCAGTGGATCATAGAAGCCGCTCAGCAGCTTGATGTTGCCGAAGGTGTATCCTGGGCCATCGCTATCGCTGTCCTTGATCTCGAAGTGCAGGTGGGCGCCCTGGGCGAACCCGCTGGCCCCCACGGCGCCGATCTGGTCGCCCGCGGCCACGGTCTCGCCAGTCCACACCTTAACCGTATAGTCACCCAGGTGTTCGTACTGCGAGTAGACCACGGCCCCGTCGGCCAGCAGGTGAGCGATGCGCACCATGTTGCCGTACGAGCCATCAGGCCCGGCAAACACCACCCGGCCAGCCGCGATAGCCCGCACGGGGCCGCCATAGCTGCCCGACGCGCTGAGGTCCACCCCCGTGTGCCCGCAGAAGAAGTAGCCGGCGTAATAATGGCCCTCCCCCGCGTTGGGGTCGCATGAGGTGTTGAAGCCCTGCGTAATTGTGTAGCCGTTGGCGTTGCCATCGGCAAAGGTGGGCGCTACCGCCGGGTCGCCCACCGGAAATACAAACTGGGTCGCCACGGCCAGCGGGGCCACGCCGTTTGCCGCGCTTGTGGGGGAGGCGCAGGCCGCCATGGTCAGTAAAGCCAGGGCGGCGACCAACCGCGGCGGGGATAGGGCTGCCCATGTCGTCCGGCGCACTCAGCTCCATCCCTTCTCAAGGACCGCGCCCCTCAGCATAGCCAGACCGAGCCTCTCCCTGCAGGGTTTAACATCAGAGGCGCTGCCATGCTGAGGCCGAGTGTAGCAGAGCGCGTCAGTGGCTGTCAAGCACAACGCGACATCAACCCAGGTGTGGAGAGTCCCACGAACGGCGGCGGATATGCTATGCTACGGCATACGTGGCGGAGCCTGGAGACGCCGCCTGGTCGTCTGTCAACGCTCATGTGAGGGAGTGCGGTCGGGCCTGGCCCTCAAGCATCTCTATCCTTCATCTGAACACTTGGCCAACGACCAGATGGTGTCACCCGCCCGTTGGCGCCCAGCGTCGAAAGGTGGAGAGACATGGGAGACAAGAGTCCAAAGAACAACCAGAAGCAGCAGCAGCAGAAAAAGGTGGCCACGACCAAGAAGCCCAGCGCCGACGCGGTCAAGAAATAGCCGCGGCCGCGCATCGGGGCTGGCCGTCTGATCACTGCCTACGAGTGGGAGCGGGTCTAGCTCAGGACGCCCGTTCCCACTCGCTGTTTTATATGAGGCGGTCACCCTATGCCTTCCCTTGCGCCCGTGAGGCGGACGCCGTGCTACCATACTTTTGAGAGCACCGCGGGCGGAGTGGGTATAGTGGCCCCCGTGGCTGTAGCCGAGGAGAGGCGCGCGTGGTGACGGGAGCGACGCTGATGCGTGGGGGCGTTCTAGAGGGGCCTGGGCAGGTGGTTGTGGAGATGCGTGAGGTCCCGCAACCGGGGCCTGGGCAGGCGCTGGTGCGCGTGCGCGCCTGCGGGCTGTGTACCAGTGAGCTTGACGTCTACCTTGGCCACAACCCGTGGGCGGGGTTCCCCATGCGGCCGGGACACGAGGTGACCGGCGAGGTGGTGGCGCTGGGACCCGGGGTGACCGAACCTGCCGTGGGCCAGAGCATCGCTGCCGCCCAGGCTGGCGGCGGGTACGCCGACTACGCCGTGGTCAACGCCGTTGATTGCCTGGTTATTGCCCCGCATCTGCTGCCCTATGCCTTGCTTGAGCCGCTGGGATGCGCCGTCACTACCGTCCGCGCCGTGGCCACCGCGCCTGGTGATGGCGTTGTCGTCTACGGGGCGGGCTTTCTGGGCCTGACCCTCATTCAGCTGCTGCGCGCCGCGTGCGGACCGTCTTATATCCTGGCCATCGCCCGTCGCCCTGAGTCGCTGGAGCAGGCCCGCCGCGCTGGAGCCGACGAGGCGTGTACCCCCGATGCCATGTACGACGCCAATGGCCGGCTCAGTGGCTATCAGGGCGCCCACCTGGTGTTGGAGTGTACCGGTCAGGAGGAGGGCCTGGCGCGCGCCTCCGGCCTCTGCCGCGAAGGCGGCACGATTGGTATCGTAGGGTACCATCAGGGGGCTGGCCGCACTCTGCCCATCCACGAGTGGAACTGGAAAGCCCTGCGTATCGTCAACGCCCACGTCCGCTCGGCGGAGATAACCCGCGACGGGGCCCAGCGCGCGCTCGATCTGCTCACCCGTGGTCTGCTCGACCCGCGGCCGCTGATCACCCATCGCTACAGCCTCGACGACCTGCCACGCGCCTTCCGCGAGGCCGCCGAGCGGCCCACCGGCTTTGTCAAGGCCGTCATCGAGCCGTGACGCCGCACTGTCTACCCTGGCTCAGCGCGCCGGCGGCCCTGGTCAACGCCGTTGATGGACGCCGCCAGGCGCTGGCCAGCCCTGACGGTGGCGCGGCCACAGTGCCGGGGAAGGTAGGCACCCTGCTGGCGCGCCAGGCCGTTACACCGGCGCCGCCGGTCCTTAGCAGCCCGTGACCACGCCGCTGCGCCTGCGGCTCGACGACTTTAAGGCGCTACGCCACCTGATTTATCAGCACAGCGGTATCTGGTTGGGCGATACCAGAACCAACTTCCTGGGCGTGCGCATCGCCGAGCGACTGCGCGCCCTGGCCATCACCACCCCGCGTGAGTATTATCACCTGCTCAAGGACGCGGCGCCTGACGCGGAGATCGCTCATCTTGTTGACGCCGTCACGGTGAACGAGACATGGTTTTTTCGGGAGATGGGACCTATCCAGGCCTGGCGGACGGCCATTCTGCCCACGCTGCGGGCTGCGGGTGATGTCGTGCGGGTGTGGTGCGCTGGGTGCTCCACCGGCGAGGAACCGTATAGCCTGGCCATGACCCTGCTCGACGACTGGCCGGAGGCCACCACGATGGCGCGTATCGTGGGCACTGACATCAGCCACCGCGCCCTGGACGCGGCGCGTGCGGCCACCTATGACGCCTACAGTCTGCGCCATACCGACCAACACTGGCGTGAGCGCTATTTCGAGGCCGCGCCTGCTGCTGGCTACGCCGTGGTGGCTGGCGCCCGCCGGCTGGTCAGCTTCAGCTGGACCAATCTGGCCGACCCAGCGCTGGCCCACCGCGTGGCTGGCATGGATCTTGTGTTGTGCCGCAATGTGATGATCTACTTCAATGAGGCGAGCAAGCGCGCCGTGTTGGCCAACCTCACCGCCGCGCTCAAGCCGGGCGGCTATCTCATCGTGGGCCATACTGATATGCTGAGCGATGCGCCCCCGTCTCTGGAGGGCGCCCGCGTGGGCAACGAGATCATGTACCGCAAACCGCCGATGACCCAGCGCCCTGGTGGATCGCCTGCTCTATGGGACCTGTGAGAGCCGGCGCTCCCGGAGTGGATCAGACGCGACATAATCGGTAGAGCAAGACAGGCTTGTGTTCGATGACTAAGTGGGCCGCCGGCCAGGGTTCGTAGATCTGGCGGTCGTCTGCGCCACCGCAACGGCACCGGAGCCACGGCTCATTGGCGTCAGGAAAAGTGAGAACCTACACCGCCGGGCCGCTTAGTTGAAGACAATAGGAGGATGGTCTATGGCAGGGGTAGTCCTGGTGGTGGACGACTCGATGAGCGTGCGCAGGCTCATCGAGTTTACCCTCAAAAGCAAGGGCTATGGTGTGGCTGCCGCCGCCGATGGCCAGGAGGCCCTGACCCTTCTGGAGAGCGGCCACTTTGATCTGATGGTGCTGGACATCAACATGCCCCACCTAGATGGTCTCTCCCTGCTCAAGATCCTGCGCGAACGCCCCCAGTGGGCCGACCTGCCCGTGCTGGTGGAGACAGCCGAGGGCCAGAACGAGGACCGCGACAGGGCGCTTCTGCTGGGGGCCACGGGATGCATTGACAAACCGTTCAAGCCTACCGATCTGTTGTCCCGCGTGGCCAGCTTACTAGAGCAGGGGTAACAGCCGGCAGCCCGCACGGTTGTGCCTGCCGGCCTGACGACAACGATGATGGGGCGATATGGACCTCAATGCTGAGCTACTGGCCCAGATGCGGGGCGACTTCCTGGCCGAAGCGCAGGATATCCTGGTGCGGCTGGGCGGCCTGTTGGCCGATCTGGAGCGCTCCGCCGACGCGGAGACGATCAACGCTGTGTTCCGCGAGGCGCATACGCTGAAAGGCACCGCCGGCTTCCTGGGCCTGACCGCCATGGAGACGGTAGCTCACCGCCTGGAAGACCTGTTCAGCCAGCTACGGCGTGGCACGCTGGCGGCCACGCCCGCCGTGCTGGATGTCGCCTTCGAGGGCGTACAGGTCTTGACCGCGATGCGCACGGACCTGCAAGCGGGCGGCGCGGGCGACGCCAACACCGGCCCCCTGCTGGAGCGCATCAGCGCTCTCCTGGCTCCTCCCACGCCCGCGCCCGCGCCTGCCGCCCTGGCCGACCCCGCCCCGGCGGAGGCCCCCCAAAGTGAGGAGAGCGTCGAGCTGACCTTGCGCGTGGATGTGCGGGCGCTGGATACCCTGATGACCCTGGTGGGCGAGCTGATCACGGCGCGCAACGCCCTGCTGGCCCACGTTGAGCGGCTGGGTGATCAACCGCTGGACGAGACGGCGGCGGCTATCGGCCGCCTGACCGGGCAGCTGCGGGACGCCGTGACCACCACGCGCCTTGTGCCGGTGAACCGGCTCTTTGCCCGCTTTACCGGTGTGATCCGCGCGCTGGCCCGTGAGCAGGGCAAGGGGGTGCGCCTGATCAGCCAGGGCGGCGACACACCCCTGGATCGCGCTATCTCCGAAGGGCTCTACGACCCCTTGATCCACCTGCTGCGCAATGCGATAGACCACGGCCTGGAAACGCCCGCGCAGCGGGTAGCCGCTGGCAAGCCTGCTGAGGGCGTCGTGCGCCTGGAGGCTCAGCGGCGCGGCGACACCGTGGAGCTGACTGTCGCTGATGACGGGCGCGGTATGGACCCCGCGCGCCTGCGCGCCATCGCCGTGGAGCGTGGGTTGATCACGCCCCCCCAGGCTGCCGCCCTCTCCGATGAGGCGGCGCTGCGCCTGATCTTTACCCCAGGCTTCAGTACCGCGCCCACGGTGACCGATATCTCCGGCCGGGGCGTGGGCATGGACGTTGTGCTGCGCAACGTGCGCCGCCTGCGGGGGACCATTGATGTGCGCGCCATTCCTGGCCAGGGGGCCACGTTCATTGTGCGGGTGCCCCTGATCCTCTCTCTTCAACAGGTACTCCTGGTACGCGCCGCTGGCCATACCTACGCTCTGCCGCTGCGCGCCGTGCGTGAGACCCTGCGGTTTCAGCCCGAGGAGGCGCCTCGCGTCCAGCACGGACAGGTCATCTTCCTGCGCGACGTGGCCCTGCCGGTGTGCTCCCTGGCCCACTGGCTTGGCTATAACACCCCCGCGCGCCCAACATCGCTGGCTCAGTCCGCCGTGGTGGCGCGCCTGGCCAATGGCCCCAGGCTGCTGATTGTGGACGCCCTGGAGGGGACGCGGCAGGTGGTGGTCAAACCACTCAGCCCCTACCTTGGAGCCGTGCGCGGTGTTGATGGGGCGGCTATCCTGCCCGATGGCACGGTGACGCTGATTCTAGACTTGGAAGAGCTGGCCCAGGAGTGAAGCGCGCCTGGCCCAGGCTGTACACTGGTCACAAGCGACACAAGCGAGAGGAGTGGATATGTTTCAGCGCAGCATCGGGGCCAGCATCCTGTCCGGCTATGTGTTGATCCTGGCCTTGCTACTGCTCGTGGTGGGTGTGCAGAGCGTCTACCGTACCCAGGCTATCGAAAAGTTCCACTCCCTGATCGTCAACGAAGAGCCGACGATCACAAACGCCCAGGAACTGTTGCGCCTGGTGGTGGATATGGAGACGGGCGAGCGCGGCTTTGTGATCACCGGCAAGGAGGTGTCGCTGCAACCCTACAACGCCGGCCTGCGCGAGTTTGATCGCGTCTACGCCATCGAACAGGCTCTGGTCGCCGGCCACCCCCGGCAGACCGCCCTGTTGCAGGACGTGGCGCGGCTGAAAAACCAGTGGCTGAGCCAGGCCGCCGGCCCCGAGATCGCCCTCCGCCGGTCCGTCAGCGCGCGCACGGCAACCCTGCAAGACGTGATCGCCCTGGTCTCCCTGGGCCGTGGCAAGGCCATCATGGACACGATCCGCGCCCGCGTGGCCCAACTGCTGATCGTGGCGCAGGCCAGGGAGCAGGACGACTATAACGTGGCTACCGCGGCCAGCGACAACCTCAACCGGCTGGCCGCGGCTCTGACAGCCCTGGCCCTGCTGGTGGCCGGGTTTGTCTCGTGGCGGATCACCCGCGACCTGCAGCGCAAGCTGCGTGAGGTGGCCAACCAGCTACGGGCGCTCACCGCCGGCGGGGCCGACCTCGGCGCGCGCCTACCCGTCACCTCCAGCTATGAGATCGGTGCGCTGACCACGGCCTTCAACGCCTTCCAGGATAGCCTCGGCCTGATTGTGCGTAGCCTCCTGGATAACGCCCTGAAACTGTCGTCGGGGACGACGCAGATGAGCGCGGCCACTAACCAAATGTCGGCGGGGGCCGATAGCCAGACCCAGCAGGTGGTGCGCGTCTCGTCGGCTATGGAGGAGATGACGGCGGCCATGCAGCAGGTGGCCCGCAATGCCCAGGCCACCAGTAGCGCCACTGAAGCGGCGGTGGTGCGCGCCGAGCAGGGCAACAGCACCGTGCAGGCCGCGCTCGGTGGCCTATCCCAGGCCAACGCGACCCTGCAAGAACTGCGGCAGCGCTCCCAGGATATCGGCCAGGTGGTCAACCTGATCGCCGACATCGCCGCCCAGACCAACATCCTGGCGCTCAACGCGGCCATCGAAGCCGCCGGCGCCGGTGTGGCCGGGGCGCGCTTCGACGTGGTGGCCGAGGAGGTACGCAAGCTGGCCCAGCGCACCACCGCCTCTACCGCGCGGATCAACACCATCGTCGGGGAGGTGCAGGGGGGCACCCAGGCGGCGGCGGAGCAGATGGCCCGGGCGGTCAACCAGGCCGAAGAGGCTGGCCAATCGCTGGCCGATATCGTGGA
>JAABUR0100002714.1_pt1 | contig 26295 bp, 27 predicted proteins | sample 5560091 | NCBI WGS metagenome assembly JAABUR01 (sample SAMN10711879, study PRJNA513375) | rock metagenome | isolation source: Antarctica rocks | place: Antarctica: Victoria Land, University Valley sud
CCCGCGTGCCGCGTCGATGATTCCGTCCACGGAGCCGTGGGCGAGGATCAGGGCAGCCGCCGTCTTGTCGCCGATTCCGCGAACACCGGGCAGCCCGTCGCTCGGGTCTCCTCGAAGCACCGCGTAGTCGGCGTAGGACCGGCCGGGGATGCCGTACTTCGCGGTGATCCACGCCTCGTCCACGATCTCCAGATTGCCCAGCCCCTTGGCCGTGTACAGCACCCGGATCGGCTGGTCGTCTCGGACGAGCTGGAACAGATCCCGGTCGCCGGTCACAACGTCCACCTGACCGCCGGCCCGGGTAGCCAGGGTTCCGATCACGTCATCTGCCTCGAAACCGGGCGAACCGAGTCGGCAGATACCCGCAGCTTCGAGCACGTCGGCGATGATCGGCACCTGATGGCCCAGGCCATCCGGAGTGTCGCCGAGCTCGGGCTCGTCCTCCACCACCCGATGTGCCTTGTATGACGGGATCGCCTCTACCCTGAACGCGGGTCGCCAGTCGTCATCCCAGCAGGCGACAAGTTCGCCGGGGTGTCGAGTGCGGACCAGGGTGGCGATCGCGTCTATGAAGCCTCGCGCTGCGTTCACCGGCGTGCCGTCCGGAGCGACGACCGTGTCGGGAACGCCGTAGAAAGTTCGGAAGTAGAGGCTGGCCGAGTCCAGCAGCATCAGGCTCGGTGTCGCTGCGCTCCGGGCTGGTTCCTCGCTCACAGCAGCTGAGCCTATTCGAGCCTCCGAGCGGGGATCGGCATGCGGGTCTGCCGGCGATTAGGCTTCTGGGGTGCCCACCACGCCCGTGCCATCCAGCGATCGACTTGCCCGCGCCCGAGCCGCCGTGGGCGCGGCGGGCTGGGAAGCGCTGCTGGTCTCCGCGGGCACGGACCTGCGATATCTCACCGGTTATCACGCCCATCCCTCGGAACGATTGACCTGCCTGGTCGTTCCAGCTCAGGGCGAGCCGTTGCTGGTCGTACCCGAGCTCGAGGCGCCGATGGTCCAGGCGGCGGGGGCAACCACCGCGGTTCGCGCCTGGGCCGAGACCGAAGATCCCTTCGCCGTCGTGGCCACCCACCTCCGCGAGATCGGTGCGCCCGGCACCGTAGGCATCGGCAACAGGATGTGGGCCGAGCACGTCCGGCAACTCGTTTCGGCGACCGGTACGCGATGGGATCTGGCCGGCCGGGTGATGGCCCAGCTCCGCATGCGAAAGGACTCGGCCGAAGCTGCCGCCCTGCTTGCGGCCGGACAGGCCATCGACCGGGTCCACGCGAGGATGGCCGAGTGGCTTCGGCCCGGGCGCAGTGAGCGCCAGGTCGGCCGCGACATTGCCGAGGCGATCGTGGCAGAGGGGCATGAGACCTCCGAGTTCACCATCGTGGGATCCGGGCCGAATGGGGCCAGCCCCCACCACCTGCTCTCCGATCGGATCATCGAGACCGGCGATGTGGTCGTGGTCGACATCGGCGGGGTCAACGAGGCCGGCTACTGTTCGGATTCGACCCGTACGTACGTCGCCGGCGGTCGGCCCACGCCGGAGGTGACCGACTTCTACGCCGTGCTGCAGGCCGCCCAGGAGGCCGCGTGCCGGGTCGTCGCTCCCGGAATCACCGCCGAGGAGGTTGATGCCACCGCCCGACGGATCATCGATCAAGCTGGGTACGGCCCCAACTTCATCCACCGCACCGGCCACGGCATCGGGCTCGACGTCCACGAAGACCCCTACATCGTCTCCGGAAACGGCACTCGGTTGGAAGCGGGGATGGCGTTCTCTATCGAGCCTGGTATCTACTTCGAGGGGCGCTACGGTGCGCGGATCGAGGACATCGTGATCTGCACGGAGCAGGGCGCGCAGCGGCTCAACCTCGGCAGGCGTGACCTGATCACCCTGGGCGCCTGACGTGCCGGTCACTCGTACGCTGCCCAGCGACGAAGCCAGGGCCCTGCTGGAGCTGACCGTCGAGCTGGCCGACCGGGAACTCCGGACTCGGGTGGACGCGGACGAGAAGGCTGCCCGATTCCCGCGCGAGGTCTTCACCACCCTCGGGCGTGCCGGACTGCTCGGCCTGCCCTATCCGGAGGATTACGGCGGGGCCGCCCAGCCCTACGAGGTCTACCTCCAGGTAGTCGAAGAACTCGCCGGCGCCTGGCTGGCCGTCGGGCTCGGAGTCAGCGTGCACACCCTCTCGGCATTCCCGACGGCTGCATTCGGCACCGACGAGCAGAAGCGTGAGTTCCTGCCCGGCATGGTCGGCGGGGACCAGCTCGGCGCGTACTGCCTGTCCGAGTCAGGATCCGGCAGCGACGCAGCAGCGCTGGTGACCAGTGCGGTCCTCGAGGACGACAGCTACCGCGTCCGCGGCACCAAGGCATGGGTTACCCACGGCGGTGTAGCCGACTACTACAACGTTTTCGTGCGGACCGGTGGACCCGGCGCTGCCGGTATCTCGACGCTGCTGGTGGATGCCGATACGCCAGGCCTGATCCCGCAGCCCTCGGAACGCAAGATGGGGATGTCATCCTCCCCGACCGCGCAGATCCTGTTCGACGATGCGGTCATTCCGGCCGGTCGACGCCTTGGCGAGGAGGGACAGGGCTTCCGGATCGCGCTGGCTGCACTGGACGGTGGGCGGCTGGGCATCGCGGCCTGCGCCGTCGGGGTGGCTCAAGCTGCCCTCGACTACGCGGTCGCCTATGCCCAGGAACGCAGGCAGTTCGACCGCCCGATCATCGAATTTCAGGGCCTGGCATTCCTGCTCGCTGACCTGGCCACCCAGGTGGCGGCTGCGCGGGCGCTCTATCTCGACGCGGCCCGCCGGCGCGACGCGGGCCAGCCCTATGGTCCTCAGGCGGCGATGGCAAAGCTGTTCGCCTCCGACATGGTCATGCGGGTCACGACCGACGCGGTCCAGGTCCTCGGTGGCGCCGGCTACGTCGAGGATCATCCGACCGAGCGTTGGATGCGCGAGGCCAAGGTCCTGCAGATCGTGGAGGGCACCAATCAGGTGCAGCGGCTGGTGATATCCCGTTCACTGGGCGGGTCGAAAGTCACCCCCAGCAGCGGCCGCAGATGAGCGACTTGCAGAAGGTCGACCGAGAGCTCGTCGCAGCGCTCATCCGCGACGGTCGGATGAGCCTGACCGATCTGGCCGAGCAGGTCGGACTGTCGGTCTCCGCGGTGCATCAACGGGTTCGACGCCTGGAGAAGCAGGGGCTGATCGCCGGCTACGTCGCTCAGGTCAGGCCGGATCTGGTGGGCCTGCCGCTGACCGCGTTCGTGTCCATCACGCCGACCGACCACTCCGCCCCTGACGATGCCCCTGATCGCCTGGCGCACCTGGAAGCGATCGAGGCCTGCCACTCGGTGGCGGGGGAGGAGAGCTACATCCTCAAGGTGCGGGTCGCCAGCCCGGAGAAGCTGGAGTTGCTCCTGCAGGAGATCCGGGCGGCCGCGGGCGTATCCACTCGTACGACCGTCGTTCTGTCCACTCCCTACGAGCACCGGCCGCTGCCGCTATGAGCTTGTGACCGCAGTCGAGGTCCCGCTCAGCGGCCCGCAGGTCTGCGCTGATCGGGTCGTCTTCACCTTTCCTGACCCGAAGGGCCGCCTGGTCGGTGTCCGGCTGGCACCGGCCCTGTCGACCACAAAGCCACTGGACTTCCGGCGCACCCGCTCAGGCTGGGCGTTGAACTTCCTGCGGCCGCCGGTGCTGCGAATGGAGTACAAACTCACCCTTGCCCATCCGGACGGCAGCTTCAGCGAGATCGTCGATCCGGCCAATCCGCTCAGCACCCCAGGCGCGTTCGGTGACAAATCGGTCGTGCAGTTCCCGGGCTATGCCGAGCCGAGCTGGCTGACCGCACCCGCAGTCGCGGGCCAATTCAGCAGGGTCAGGGTGCCTACCCGCGGTCTGGGTGGGGCAATCGAGGCCATGTTGTGGTCGCCGGACCGGTCGGTCCCCGATCAGCCGTTGCCCTTGCTCATCGCCAACGACGGGCCGGAGTACGAGGAGATGGCTCAGCTCACGCGCTACGCCGGCTCGCTGATCTCCTCCGGACGGCTGCCCGCGTTCCGGGTGGCCCTGCTGGCTCCGGGTGCGCGCGACGAGTTGTATTCGGCCAAGAACGCCTACTCCAGGGCCATGATCGACGGGGTCCTGCCGACGATCGCTGATCTCGTGAAGGTCGACGGGCGCGTGGTCGGAATGGGGTCGAGCCTAGGCGCACTGGCGATGCTGCACGTACATCGCCTATATCCCAACGCTTTCGGTGGCCTGTTCCTGCAATCCGGCTCCTTCTTCGACAGCCGGTTGGACCCTCAGGAGCGAAACTTCCCCCGGTTCGTCCGCTTGACCCGGTTCGTCCTCGCGACGCGCCGACCGGCGGCACACTCCGCACCGATTCCCGTCGTCCTGACCTGCGGCGCTGCCGAGGAGAACCTGGGAAACAACCGGCAGCTGACCGGGGCGCTGCTGGCTCAGGGCTATCCGGCGCGGATGGTCGAGGTGCCCGATGCGCACAACTTCGTCGCCTGGCGGGATGCCTTCGATCCTGCGCTCGGCGAGTTGCTCACGACTGTCTGGTCCCCGGGATGACCCGCCGGGTCGAAGTCCAGGTCCCTGCGCCCTCGCTCGGCGGATCGGGAACGCTGGTCGTACACGGCCACTTCGGGCGGCCGTTCCTGGTCTTCGCATCGGAGCAGGGTCGCGCTGTCGACTTCGAGAACAACGGCATGGTCGATGCCGTACGAGATCTCCTGGATGCCGGTCGAGCCAAGCTGTTCTGCATCGACTCCCACGACGGCGCATCATGGTCCTGCAGCCGTCTGCCGCTCGAGGAACGGGCCAAGCGTCATCAAGGCTTCCAGACCTGGGTCCTGGACGAGATCGTGCCGTTGATCGACGCCGACTGTGGTGGGCGCCAGGATATGGCCACGGTGGGGGCGTCGATGGGCGCCTTCCATGCCGTTCTGATGGCGCTGCGCCGAGCGGACCTCTTCCCACTGGCCATCGGGATGTCGGGCAACTACGACCCGTCCTCCTGGAATGCCTGGGGTGAGCGCGGCAACGAGGCCTACTTCCACAATCCCATCGACTTCGTCCCACATCTGAAAGGGGAGCACCTGGACTGCCTGCGTTCCCGCCTCTCGATCTTGCTCGTCGTGGGGCAGGGTCAATGGGAGGACACCACGGGCTCGCTGCCCTCGACCCGGCAGCTGGCAACCTTGCTGCGGGACAAGGGCATCCGGCACGAACTCGACCAATGGGGCCACGACGTCCCACATGACTGGCCTTCCTGGCGGCGGCAGTTCGCCCATCACCTCCGGCGCTTCTGCTGATCCTGGCAGGGTGGCGGCAGGTCCCACCGTCGACGACCAGGAGCTATCTGTGAGCCAGTCCGCCACCGGGCACCTGATCGGCCTGCTGCTCGGCGCCGAAGAGGATTGGCCGCGAGCCTTCGAAGAACTCCTGGGTCGCGTGGGGCCCATTCGCACCGCCGACGGCGCGACCCATGAGATATCGGTGCAGCGCCTCACGATCGAGCCGTTCGACCTTCGCCAGGACGTGCGGCCCGATCTGGTGATCGACAGGTTGGCCTACTGGTATTACCACCCTCGGGAATGGCTGAAGAAGGCCGCTCTGGTCAATGGCACCTACCTGCTGAACAGTCCGTTCACTTTCCAATCCATGGAGAAGCATTCGGCCTACTGCGCCATGCTCCGGCTCGGGCTCAAGGTCCCCGAGACGGTGCTCGTCCCGTACAAGCATCCGGTCGACAACGCACGTTGGGCTTATACGGCTGCGAAGTACAACCAGCCCTTCGACCTGGACGCGGTTGCCCAGAAGCTCGGCTATCCGCTGTTCATGAAGCCGTTCGACGGCGGGGGATGGCGAGGTGTCTCGCGGGTCCGCGACCGGGACGAGCTGCACCGCGCCTACGATGATTCGGGCGAGATGCTCATGCACCTGCAGGAATCCATCGAGGGCTACGACGCCTTCGCCCGGTCCCTGACCGTCGGTGCGGAGACGATGGTGATGAATTTCCGACCCGAACTTCCGATGCACGACCGGTACGCCGTCGATCACGACTTTCTCGACGCGGACACCGGTGCCGAAGTCTTGGCCATCTCGCGGCTGATCAACGCCTTCTTCCGCTGGGAGTTCAACTCCTGCGAGGTCTTGGTCCGGGACAAGGAGGTGCACCCGATCGACTACGCGAATGCCTGCCCGGACATCGCGATCACCTCGTTGCACTACTACTTTCCCTGGGCCATCTCTGCACTGCTGAAGTGGTCACTGTTCTGCACGGTCACCGGCCGGCGGCCTCGGCTGGATCTGGAAACCGCGAAATACTTCGAGATCGCCGACTCCGACCGCACCTATTCCGAGAAGTTGACCGGCTACTCGGCACTGTCGGAGAGCTATTTCCAGACCGATCGGTATCAGGAGTTCTGCGCCACCGCACTGTCTCATCTGGCTGACATCGTGCGCGAGTGGGTCGCGTCACCTGCCTTCGACGCCATTCTGGTAGACACGGTACGAGCGACCTACCCGCAGGCCGAGCACGAGCGTTTCCTAGCCCACTTCCGTGGGCTGGTCGGCTTGTGGAAGTCCGATAACGGGTAGTCCATACGGCTGCCGGCGTTCGGGTTGCCCGGACGATGCAACCGTGGTTACATCGCTTACGATGAGTGGGTCGCGCGCCTCCGAGCCTGGGGAGTGGGTGCTGTTGTGCTATCGGCTGCCCCGCGAACCCTCGACGCCCCGAATCACCTTGTGGCGTCAGTTGAAGCGTGTGGGCGTGGTCCAGCTGGGGGACGGCCTGGTGGCCCTGCCTGCTGACGCCCGTACCCGTGAACAACTGGAGTGGGCTGGGCAGGGAGCCCTTGAAGCCGGTGGAACGGCGGCAGTGTGGCTGGCCCGCCCGACAACCGCGGCCCAGGAACGAGCGATGGCCCAGGAGATGGCTGCGGCTCGGGCCGACGAGTACGTCGTTCTCGCCGCCAACGCTGAGCACGCCCGAGCCCTGCCGGTCAGCGACCGGGTGCGGATCCTGCGAGGTCTGCGCAGGCAGTGGCGTGAGGTGACTCGGCGCGACTTCTTTCCTCCACCGCAGCGTCAAGCTGCTGCCGATGCGCTGCGGACGCTTGCCGAGAGCCAAGAGCGCAGGGCAACGCCGAGTTTCTCGGCGCCACGAAGCCGCTCCGCCCCAACCGGCGTCACTTTGAATTCGGTGCAGGGACCATGAAATGGGCGACCCGCGCGGGCGTGCACATCGACCGCGCCGCCTGTGCCTGGCTCATTCGCCGTTTCGTCGATTCAGAGGCGGAGTTCGTCTTTGTCGACGACATCTCGGACGTGCCGGCCGACGCCACGCCTTTCGACATGCGCGGCGTTGCCCTGTCCCACCACGACGGGGAGTGCACCTTCGAGACCCTTCTGCGCCGCCAGGAACTCACCGATCCGGTGCTGTGGCGGATCGCCCAGATCGTGCACGAGGCAGACATCGACGACGCCCGCTACGACGCGCCCGAGGCCGCCGGGCTGGACACGGTTCTGCGCGGGCTGTCCTTGATCGGAACCGATGAGGCGACCCTTTCTGTTTCCGAACCGGTCTTCGACGGGCTGTACGAGTTCTATCGCCGGACCCTGCCTCTGGGCCGGGAACCAGCGTGAGATACCTGCGGGCGCCGAGGGCATGAGCGCCGAGTTGGGCCCGCCCGGGACGCCGCCGCCGTCGCCGGATTCAACCGCCGCGACGGCGCCCGGCGATGTGGTGCCCTTTGGCGAGGCCGTACGCACCTGGTTCGCCATCTCGCTGCAAACTTTCGGCGGCCCGGCGGGCCAGATCGCGGTGATGCAACGTGCGCTCGTTGACGAGAAGCGCTGGATCGGGCAACAGAGATTCCTGCATGCCCTGAACTACTGCATGCTGCTGCCCGGGCCGGAGGCACAACAGTTGGCTGTCTATACCGGCTGGCTGCTCAATGGCACCCGCGGTGGCATCGTTGCTGGGAGCCTGTTCGTGCTGCCGGGAATGCTTGCCCTGCTTGCGCTCTCGGCTATCTATGTCGCCTTCGGCACAACGACCGCGGTGACGGCGATATTCGCCGGCCTGGCGCCGGCAGTGCTCGCGATCGTCGCCCAGGCGGTCATCCGGGTCGGCAAGCGGGCCCTTGCCCATCCGGCGCTGGTGGCCTTGGCCGTGTCGGCGTTCTTGGCCCTGGCGGTGTTCGACGTTGCCTTCCCGATCGTCGTGGGCGCCGCTGCCGTCCTGGGGTGGGTCCTCGGTCGGGTCGCCCCATCCACGGTGAAGGCCAACCAGGGCCACGGTGCTGCGGCAGACGGGCCGCCTCCGCTGATCCCTGATGACGCCCTGCATACCGAACGGCCATCGGGTGCGCGGAACCTGCGGGTCTTGGCGCTGGGCGTGGCACTGTGGCTCGTTCCGGTGGCCGTCGTGGCGGTGGTGACCGGCGCCGACAGCGTCTTCACCGAGCAGGGACTGTTCTTCTCCGGCACGGCGCTGGTCACCTTCGGCGGCGCCTACGCCGTACTCGCCTATGTCGCCCAGCAGGCGGTGGTGACCTACGCCTGGCTTGCGCCCGGGGAAATGGTCCGCGGGCTGGCGTTGGCCGAGACCACCCCCGGGCCATTGATCATGGTGGTGCAGTTCGTCGCCTTCCTTGGTGCCTACCGCGACCCGGGCGGGTTGGACCCGTGGGTGGCAGCGGTACTGGCATCGCTGCTCACGACCTGGGTGACGTTCGTGCCGAGCTTCCTGTTCATCTTCCTCGGCGCTCCCTACGTGGAACGCCTGCGCGGCAACCAGAACCTGTCCGCGGCCCTGGCCGGCATCACCGCTGCCGTCGTTGGTGTGATCGCCAACCTGGCCGTGTACTTCGCCCTGCACACCATGTTCGGCGAGGTTTCCATCAGCGAGTGGGGGCCGGTCAGCCTGGACGTCCCCGACCCGGCTTCGGTGCGCCCCGTCGCACTAATCATCACACTTGCCGCCGCACTCATGATCTTTCGACTGCGGTGGTCGGTGTTACGCACACTCGGCGTCTGCGCGCTGCTCGGAGTCGCGGCGGGGGTGGCCGGCCTCCCGCTGACCTGATCCACTGATCGGAGAGATCCGAGCCGATGACCGGGTGGATGCCTTGGCTAGGAAGTTGATAGGAGCCTGGTGCGGCCACCGGCGCCGCTGTTTCAGTCATGATGCTGCACGATGTTGATCACGTTGCCGTCGGGTGCTCGGACGAAGAACCTGCGTACTCCCCATGGCTCTGTAGTTAGCGGGTGCACGATTTCGTAGCCGAGTTTCTGGGCTTCTTCATAGGCACCTTCGACGTCATCGGCGTGGACGGATATGACCGAGTCTTCGGGTGCGGTCGCGTCGCGCGTGACGAGCTGGACGTTCGCCCTGGTGTCGGGAGAGGTGTAGCGGGCCACCCATCCCATGTTGAACTCCTCGGTACTCAGCCCGAGGAAGTAGGTGTAGAAGCTCTTCGTTGCCTCAATGTCGGCGACTCGAAGGTTGGCCATGATGCGTGTGGCGCGCATGCGGTCCTCCTGGCTGCATCGGATGTGCGTGATGATCGTCCGAACGCTGCGGCGTGTCGACTCGCGCTCTCCGGTGATGGCTATTTTCCCGCGGCGACCGCCGACTCCCTCGCCTCGACGCCGAACTCGAGCCGCTCTTCCAGAACCGCTGCCGGCTTGGCACGTAGACGGCGCACAAACGAGCTCCGTGGACAGACATCAGTCGATCGGTCACCAGAGCTGCTTAATCAGCTACCTCGTGCGGGATCGACGACGTCCCGGTTCGCACCACGTCAGCTTCCGGGCGAGCTGTCGACAAACTGATCGAACGTGTGTTCGAATGAACCGTGCGCTGGGATCAGCAGGGTATCGAGCTCGACGATCCTGAAGCACTGCCCGGCCTCGGAAAGATCTCCGGGCTGCTGCGTACGGTGACAACACCGGACTTCGAAGGGGTCAAGTTCCACGAAGTCGCCGCCAAGAGCGCTCTGAACAAGGTGCCGGCACCGTCAGGCATGCCCTTCGATTGGACGATCAATCCGTATCGGGGCTGCACCCATGCCTGCGTCTACTGCTATGCCCGCGGATCGCACAGCTGGCTGGACCTGGACACCGGCCGGGGTTTCGACACCGAGATCGTGGTCAAGGTCAACATCGCCGAGGTGCTGGGCAGGGAGCTTGCTCGGGCTTCGTGGACGCACGAACCGGTGGCGCTGGGCACCAACACCGATCCCTATCAGCGGGCCGAGGGTCGCTACCGGCTGATGCCCGGCATCATTGCCGCACTCGCCACGTCCGGTACGCCACTGTCGATCCTGACCAAAGGGACCCTGCTGCGCAGAGACCTGCCGCTGTTGCGGGCAGCGGCCACCGAGGTACCGGTGGGATTGGCCGTCTCGATAGCCATCGTCGACGAGGGTCTGCAACCCACCCTGGAGCCCGGAACTCCTTCGGTTCGAGCCCGGCTGGACCTGGTCCGAGCGCTCACCGAGGCCGGATTGCCGTGCGGGGTGTTCGTGGCTCCGGTCCTGCCCTACCTCACCGATACCGACGAGCATCTCGACCTCCTTCTCGGTCAGATCGCGGCCGCCGGCGCCACCGGGTGCACCGTCGTGCCGCTGCACCTGCGGCCGGGCGCACGGGAGTGGTTCTTCAGCTGGCTGGGTCGAGAACGGCCCGAGCTGGTCATGACCTACGAGCAGGTCTTCGGTCGAGGCTCGTACGTCGGAGCCGACTACCGGCGCAGCCTCGCCCGCAGGGTGGCTCCGCTTCTCCGCCGGCACGGACTGGGCCGCCGCACCGGTGCCGATCAACGCAGACTCACCGAGGAGAACGGCGACGACAAGAGCGAGTTCCCCGAGGGCGCCCTCCCGGCCGCTGGTCATCGGTCGGCGGCCCCGAGTGGCCACGAACCTGTCTCGCAGCTGACCCTGGCCTGAGCGCGTGCCGAGGCAGCGCCCAGACGGCCCGACGCGGCTCCAGCCAGGTCGACAACACTGTGCGCATGCGCACGGTGGGGGTTGAAGAGGAACTGCTGCTCGTCGACGCGGACACCGGGGAGATCCGGTCCTCCGCAGATGCAGTTCTGCACACTACGACCGACGAGGGCCTGACCACCGAGCTGCAGCAGGAACAGGTCGAGACCGGGTCCCGCCCTACGGCCGACCTCGAGGATCTGCTCGCCGACGTTGTGGGACTCCGGCGACGCGCCGCAGCGGCCGCCGCCGAGATCGGTGCCCGGATCGCAGCGCTGGGTACCTCACCGCTGCCGGTCTCCCCGCAGGTCACTCCGCACGCCCGTTACCTGGAGATGTTGGAGCGATTTGCCCTCACCGCAGCCGAACAGCTCACCTGCGGCTGCCACATCCATGTGTCGGTGGACGACGACGACGAGGCAGTAGCGGTCCTCGACCGGATACGGATCTGGCTGCCAGTCCTGTTGGCGCTGAGCGCCAATTCGCCGTACTGGCAGGGACAGGACACCCGGTACGCGAGCTTTCGTTCGCAGGCCCAGAGCCGGTGGCCTTCGGCCGGGCCGTCGCCGCTGTTCGGATCGGCCGAGAACTACCACGACGTGGTCCGGCGGATGATCGAATCAGGGACGGTGCTCGACGCCGGGATGATCTATTTCGACGCGCGCCTGTCGGCGAACTACCCGACCGTCGAGCTTCGGGCCGCCGACGTCTGTCGACGGCCGGAGGACACGATCCTGGTCGCAGCCCTGGCCCGCGGACTCGTCGAGACGGCAAGCCGGGAGTGGAAGAGCGGACGAGAAATGCAGACGATGCCCAGTGCGCTGCTCCGGCTGGCCAGCTGGCGGGCGGGAAGATCGGGCTTAGAAGGCGACCTCGTGCATCCCCATTCGGGCCGCCCCGTCCCGGCTCAGGTGGTCCTTGCCGCCCTACTCGGCCACGTCGAGGCGGCCCTTTCCGACCTCGGCGACCTGAACCTCGTCGAGCAGCTGATGCCAGGACTACTCGAGCGCGGCAATGGCGCAGCCGCCCAGCGGGCCAGCTTCACCCGAACCGGGGACCTGCGCGCCGTGGTGCTGGATGCGGTGACCGACGGTTCGGCTGACCACACTCGGCCAGGTAGCGTGCTCGGGACCGACCAGGAGAGGTGAGTGTGCGAGACCTGCCGTACCGGATCGTCAATCGGTTCATGCTCGGCGTCTTCTGGCTGCTGGGCCTGCGCTTCGAGGTCTCCGGTGAGGAGAACTTCCCGTCCACCGGCGGTGCCGTGATCGCCTCCAATCACGTCAGCTATCTAGACTTCACCTTCGTCGGTCTAGCCGCGTACCGGCGGGGCCGCTTCGTCCGCTTCATGGCCAAGAAATCGGTGTTCACCAGCCGGATCAGCGGTCCGTGGATGCGCGGCATGAAGCACATCCCGGTGGACCGGGAGGCCGGAGCCGCCGCGTTCGGGGAGGCGATCAAAGCGCTGCAGGACGGCGAACTGGTTGGCATCTTTCCGGAGGCCACGATCAGTCGATCCTGGGAACTGAAGAAGTTCAAGACCGGCGTCTCCCGGCTGGCCCTGCAGGCCGGCGTCCCGATTATCCCGATGGTCGTGTGGGGCGGGCAGCGGGTCTACACGGTCGACAAGCGATACAGCCTGCGGCGGGGCAAGGCGATCAGCATCCTGGTGGGCGAGCCACTGACCCCGGCCGATGGCGCGAAGGCTGGGCGGGTGATGCTCGACCTGCACGCGCGAATGGACGAGCTCCTTGCGCAGGTGCAGCGAGACTATCCGCAGCAGCCGGCCGGGACAGAGGACCGCTGGTGGCTGCCTCGGCACCTCGGCGGCACTGCCCCCACGAGAGAGCAGGCCGAGGAGATCGAGAGCGCTGTCCTAGCCGCCCGCCGCGCAAAGGCCGCGAGAAAGGCCGCCGGCAAGGCATCCGGCTGAGGCTGTCCAGGTGCTGACTCGCTAGCTGGTCAAAGCCTCCGAGGCCGACGTCGATGCGGCTGCAAGGTCGTGCCCGGTCTGCATGGCCCGCTCGCGGTCGGCTGCAGTGTGTGTGGCCCACCAGTGCTGTCCGACATCGGGGAGCGACTGGATCGGGTCGTAGTACTCATAGCGCCGGTCGAGCGCGTCGTCGGCGGCCACACCGCCCTGGCGTGCCTCGAGTCCCGCGCGGTAGTTCTTGGTCCAGTAGCTGATCCCGCGCTCCCGGTCGTACTCGGCAAGTTGGTGCACCCAGCGCTTGCCGACGTACGGGACGTCACAGACGATCCGCGGAGTGGCGAAGCCGGGCAGGTAACCCATGATCGAGTGCTGCAGGTCCTGAGCCTGCGCAACCGAGATTCGCCAGTGCTCGGCGTTGGGGATCATGTCGCACATGTAGAAGTAGTACGGCAGGATGCTGGCCTCGTCAGCCAGAGCGAAGCACAGATCGAGCAGGGCTTCGGAGGTGGTGTTGACACCCTTGAGCAGCACTCCCTGGTTGCGCACGTCGCGTACGCCGATCTCGAGCATCGTCTTCGCTGCCTTGGCCACCATCGGGGTGACCTGCTGAGCGGCATTCACGTGGGTGTGGATGGCCAAGCTCACTCCCCGGTGCTGCGCGGTCGTGGCGAGCCTGGCCATCCCCTCGACGACGTCGGGCTTGAGCCAGTGCTGCGGCATGCCCATCAGGGCTTTGGTCGCCAGCCGGATGTCTCGGATCGAATCCAGTTCGAGCAGGCCGTCGATGAAGATCTCCAGGTTCTTGAACGGCATGTTGGCCACGTCGCCGCCGGAAACCACGACGTCGCGGACCCCGGGGTTGGCGCGCAGATAGTCCAGCATCGCCGCCTGCCGGTCGACCGGCTTGAGTTCGAACTTGAGCTTGCTGACCTGCGGTGTCGAGTTGCCGACCAGATCCATCCGGGTGCAGTGTCCGCAGTACTGCGGGCAGGTGGGCAACAGCTCGGCCAGCACCTTGGTGGGGTAGCGGTGGGTCAGCCCCTCGGCAGTCCACATCTCGTGCTCGTGCAATGAGTCCCGGGCGGCGTACGGATGCGAAGGCCAGTCGGTGGCCCGATCGGAGAACACCGGCAGCATGTACCGCCGAACCGGGTCGGCCAGCATCGCTTCGGTAGTCGGTACATCGTGCGGCACCATCGTGTTCAGCATCTGCGGTGGCAGCAGGATCGACATGGTCGCCCGCTGCTGCTGATCGGCCTCGATGTCGGCGTAGAAGCTTTCATCGAGCAGGTCACCGTAGACACCGCGCAGCTGGCGGACATTCTTGGCGCAGTTGACCCGTTGCCACTGCGCGTCGGCCCACTGGGCTTCACTGACCTCGGCGAAACCGGGAAGTCGGCGCCAGTCAGGCTCCACCAGCTCACGGCGGACATAGAGATAGGGCTGTCCCGGCTGTCCGGTGCTCACGGCACGCCTCCTGGCAGGTTCTCGGCTGAATGGGCAATACCGGTACTGTACGGGATATCATCCAGGCATCTGACGGTGTAGCCGTGGTTTCTTCGGCTAATAGGACAATTTTCCGAAGGAGGTACGGCTTGCTAACAACGGCTTCGGCGCTCGGCGTCGACCGGGTCATCGAACCACCCGGCGTACTCCCACAGGCGGCCTGGCGGCTGGATCCGGATGCGCCGCTGAAGGGCGACGAGGTCGCGATCCGGGTCCGGCGGCTCAATCTGGACGCCGCTTCTTACCGTCAACTCGCGCAGGAGCATTCCGGAGACGGGTCGGCGATCCGCGCTGCCGTACGCCAGATCATCCGAACACGGGGCAAGATGCACAATCCGGTCACCGGCTCCGGAGGCATGCTGCTGGGCACCGTCGTCGAGGTCGGAGCGGACTCCGAGCTCGGCCTGCTGCCCGGCCAGCGGGTCGCGACACTGGTCTCCCTGACCCTCACCCCGCTGCGGATCGATGACGATCTCCGCGAATGGGACGGCACGGGGGAGCAGGTGCCTTGTGACGGGCGGGCGATCCTGTTCGGTCGATCGATAGCAGCCATTCTCCCCGACGACATCCCCGAAAGCACCGCGCTGTCGGTGCTCGATGTCTGCGGTGCCCCCGCGCTGGTGGATCGGGTCGTCCGCGCTGGGAAAGCCCGATCGGTGTGCGTGCTGGGCGCCGCGGGCAAGTCCGGTTCGCTGTCCCTGGCTGCCGCGCGGCGGGCCGGAGCCACCCGCGTCGTCGGCCTGGTGCCCACCGACCGGGAGGCGGCAGCGGTGCGCGATGCAGGTCTGGCCGACGAGGTCGTCGTCGCCGATGCTCGCGATCCACTCGCGGTGAGTGCGGCCGTAGGGGAGCCTGTCCAGGTGAGCGTGGTCTGCGTCGATGTGCCCGGCTGCGAGCACGGGGCCATCCTGGCCACAGCCGCTGGTGGCACCGTCATCTTCTTCTCGATGGCGACGTCCTTCGCCGGGGCCGCGCTGGGTGCCGAGGGCATGGCCGCTGATGTCACCATGCTGGTCGGCAACGGATACACGCCCGGACACGCGAACATGGCGCTGCATTTATACCGATCGACTCCCGGGGTGGCCCAGCTCTTCGCCGGACGCGGCCACGCATGAAGACACTCTTCTCCGGAGTGCGGCTCGGTGGGCTGACCGACCAGGCAGTGCTGATCGATGGCTCACTGATTGCCTGGATCGGTGCGAGCCAGGAAGCACCATCGAGCCAGCAAACCGTGGATCTGGCCGGCTGCCTGATACTGCCCGCTTTCGTGGATGCCCATGTCCATGCCACGGCGAACGGCCTGTCCCTGCTCGGCCTCGATCTGCACGGAATCCCCTCCCTGCCAGCCGTTCTCGAGCGGATCTCTGCGTACGCGTACTCCCATCCCGGTCAGCTGATCTTCGGCACCGGATGGGATGAGACGACCTGGCCGGAACGGCGGGCACCGACGATCGGCGAGCTCGACGCCGCAAGCCGAGGCGCGCCGGCCTACCTCGCCCGGGTCGACGTGCACTCGGCCATCGTCTCGACAGCGCTGCTCGACCAATGCCCGCAGGCGCGTGGCTGTAAGGGTTTCGATGCCAGTGGCCATCTGCGGATGGAGGCTCATCACGTCCTGCGCCGCGTTGCCCAAGCAGCTATCACGGTCGAGCAAAGGCTTCAGGCTCAACGTGCGACCCGTTCGCGGGCGGCCCAACTCGGCATCGCCGCGATCCACGAGATGTCCGGTCCCGACGTCTCCGGCCGGGCCGACCTGGAAGCTCTGTTGGAGCTGGCGCGCACCGAGATCGGCCCGGACGTGTTGGGCTACTGGGGTGCCATCGGCGACGTCGACATCGTGGCCGAACTTGGCCTTGCCGGCGCCGCCGGCGACCTGTTCTGTGATGGCGCCTTCGGCTCGCACACCGCCGCGTTGCACGAGCCGTACCTCGATGCGCCCGACAGTCGGGGCGCTCTCTACTTCACCGACGAGCAAGTGACAGATCATCTTCGAAAGGCCACCGCAGCCGGGATCCAGGCCGGCTTCCATTGCATCGGGGACGCCGCGATCGATCAGGTGGCACGGGGGTTCCAGGCAGTGGCCGCCGAATCCGGTGATGCAGCGGTCCGAGCCTGTCGGCATCGCCTGGAGCACGTGGAGATGCCCAGCCGCACATCGGTGTCGACCCTCTCCCGGCTGGGAGCGGTGGCCAGCGTCCAGCCTGCCTTCGATGCGGCGTGGGGTGGTCGCGAACGCATGTACGAAACGCGGCTCGGCACCACCCGCGCCGAGGGCCTCAACCCGCTGGCCGATCTCGCCGCCGCAGGCATCACCCTGGCCCTGGGCAGCGATGCACCAGTCACGCCGATGGACCCGTGGGGAGGCATCGCTGCGGCTGTGGGGCACCGGACGCGCCAGAGCCGGCTCACGGTGAATCAAGCGATGGTCGCGGCCACGCAGGGCGGCTGGCTGGCGGTCCGAGACGCCCGCCCGCAGGCGGGCACGATCGCCATCGGGGCACCCGCCCATCTGGCCGCCTGGCAGACCGAGGAACCGGTAAACAACACGATGGACGACCTGATCGCCGCACTCATCGACGGCGCACCAGCACCGGTATGCGCACTCACCGTCGCCGACGGCCGGATCATCCACGCAACGGACCCGGCGTGAGCGGCCCGGGACCCGCGGCATCGCCCAGCGCAGCGCGCCACCGCACCATCCATCTGGACCAACGTCTGGTCCGCCGAGCGCGTGCTCTGGCGCTGCGCGCCGCTGCTCCGGTGATCTCCCTGGCCCAGCAGCGGACAACGGTCTCGGTCGAGCGGGCGGTCCTGAGACTTGCCGGGCTGAGTGGTGCCGACCCGACCACCGGCGATGGGGACATCCCGTGGGTCAACCGGGTGGTGGATGCCGTACGGGACCAGGTAGGCCTCGATCACGGTGTCGCACTTCCTGTCTGGCACGCGATGCGGACACAGGGCCACGAAACCCTGCTCGACCTCGCGGAATCAGTCACCGCCGGGAGTGCGTACTTCGAACTCCCCAGCGGGGCGGCCGCGGCCCGGGCTCATAGCGCGGCCACCCGGGCGGCCAGGGCGGGTCTGCGCCGGATCGACCGCAACCGGGCCACCCGTGATCGGTTGATCAAGAAGATCGGCGACCCACCCCGGCGTCCCTGGGTCTACCTGATCGTGGCTACCGGCGACATCTTCGAGGACATCCCCCAGGCCCAGGCCGCGGCACGCGCCGGCGCGGACGTCATCGCGGTGATCCGCTCGACCGGGCAATCGTTGCTCGACTTCGTTCCCGAGGGAGCAACCCGCCAGGGCTACGCCGGGACCTACGCGACCCAGGAGAACTTCCGGTTGATGCGAGCCGCGCTGGACGAGACCAGCAAGGAGGTGGGCCGCTACATCCGGCTGACCAACTACGCCTCAGGACTGTGCATGCCCGAGATCGCCACGCTGGCCGGGCTGGAGCGGCTCGACATGATGCTCAACGACTCGATGTACGGGATCCTGTTCCGCGACATCAACCCACAGCGCACGTTCGTCGACCAACGATTCAGCCGGATGATCCATGCCCGGGCCGGCATCATCATCAATACCGGTGAGGACAATTACCTCACCACCGCCGACGCCGTCGACGACGCGCACACCGTCACCGTCAGCCAGCTGCTCAACGAGACCTTCGCGCACGAAGCCGGATTGGAAGACTGGCAGCTGGGTCTGGGCCATGCGTTCGAGATCAACCCGGACCTGCCCGAGTCGTTCCGCCTCGAACTGGCCCACGCCCTGCTGGCCAGGCATCTGTTCCCCGAGGCGCCGCTGAAGTGGATGCCGCCGACCAAGCACATGACCGGGGACATCTTCCGCGGCTACCTGCTGGACGGGTTCTTCAACCTCGTCGGTGCACTCACCGGGCAGGGAATCCTGCTGGTGGGCATGATGACTGAGGCTGTGGTCACCCCGTTCCTTTCCGATCGCGACCTGGCCCTGCAGAACGTGCGTTACGTATTGGATGCCGCCGGCGGACTAACCGAGGACTTTCACCCGCCCCGCGGTGGTTTCATCGAGAGGCGGGCGAACCGCGTGTTAGGCGAGGCCGTGGACCTGCTGGAACGGATCACCGACGACGGACTGCTCAACGCGATCGCCGATGGAACCTTCGGCATCACCAAGCGTCCGGTGGACCGGGGGAAGGGCCTGGATGGTGTGATCGTCAAGGCCGAGGGGTACGACAATCCGGCGGTCAGCCTGATGGAAGCCGACCTGGGCAGGGGAGAACCGTCATGACCGGGCCGGACGAGCAGAGTCAGGTCATCCGACCGTACGGGGATACGACCGGTGACGGCATGGTCCAGGTGTCGTTCACCCTGCCCATGCCGCATGGCCCGAAAGCCGACGGCGCCGCACTGCAACTGGCCGCCAAGATGGGGCTGGAGCCAGCAATGGTGGTGCACGCCAAGGGTTTGGGCGGCGGCGAGTCCGCGTACACGTTCTTCGTCGTCTACGGCCGCGCCAGCCACCTGGTCGACCTGGACCAGGTGGTCATCCGGAAACGGGAGTATCCGCTGCTGGCGGCCAGGGAAGCCAATCTGGCGATCAAGACAAAACTGCATCGCAAGCTCGTGGTTCTCGGCGCATGCATCGGAACCGACGCACACACCGTCGGCATCGACGCGATCCTCAACGTCAAGGGGTTCGCCGGCGAGAAGGGTCTGGAGTACTACCGGGAGATGAAGGTCTCCAACCTCGGCGCCCAGGTCACGGTCCCGGAACTGGTCGCTCAAGCCCGCAAGGACAGAGCCGATGCCGTGCTCGTCTCCCAGGTGGTGACCCAGCGCGATGCGCACCTGCGCAACACCCGCGAACTCGCCGCCGCCTTCCGAGAAGCCATGGGGGGCAACCGGCCACTGATCGTGGTCGGCGGCCCGCGCTTCGATCCGCACATGGCCGACGAGTTGGGAGTCGACCGGATCTTCGGCCGGGGCACCACTCCTGGCGAAGTCGCCTCATACCTCGTCCACGCCCTGGTCACCAAGGAGCCGGTCCATGCCCCCTGACGCCTCGATGCCCACAGAAGCCTCTGTGCCGTCAGAAGCCTCAATGCCCGCTGCAGCACTGCTCGGGATGACCGTGACCCATCGTCGGTACGTACCGCACTCGCACGCGCATTACGGCGGCAGCCTGGTCGAAGGGGCGTACGCACTCGGCCTGTTCGGCGATGTCGCCACCGAACTGGCCATCCGCATCGACGGTGACGAGTCGCTGTTGGCCGGATACGACTTCGTCGAGATGCTGGCACCCCTGCAGGCCGGTGACATCGTCGAAGCCATCGCGACCCTCACCCGGATAGGTCGCCGAAGCCGAGGCGTCGACTTCGAAGCTCGGGTGGTCTGTCGTGCGGCACCCGAGCGGGGCCCCTCGGCCGCGGTTGTGTTGGACCCTCCGCTGATCATCGCGCGCGCCCGCGGCACCATCGTCGTCCCCGGCGGTGCCTTCCCGAGAAATAACGGTTGACCCCGGCACGATGGCCCGCCAAAACCGTTGACAGCGCAACCAAGGTCAGGGGTAGGTTCTCGGCATCGCACAACGGGCAATCCGGGTGTGACCTTCCCCTGCAGTTCGGGTACGTGAGGACGTCGGCTCGTGCACCTGCGTAGAGATGCGCAAGGCGCCTGGCCAGGGCAGGACGTCATGCAGGCCCACAGAGGAGAATCACCCGGGACGGTGGGAAAAGGAGAGGGTCCGGCGAGCCAGTAGACAACGGCACTTCGGCTGCAGCCAGCAGCAACGACGCGCCGGCCCGAAGACTTCGCCGGACCACTCTTCTTTCCCACTCTTCGAACCCGACGCGGCAATTGATCCCGCCCATCCCGTTTCGCGGACTCCGCTCCTGGCGTGGAATGCTGGTGCACTCACCCCCGGCGCTCGCTCGGGGCGGCGGAGGGACATGACGTGGGCGCTGCGGCCACGACAGGTGTCCCTGCAGCGTTGAATCCCGACGACACGCCTAGAACCGCAACCGCGCCGTCAGAGGACGCCGCCGGACCGACCCGCTCGGCAGAGGGGCCGAGGAGCCCCCGCGGCGCTCCCACCGTGCTCGTCGTCCTCGGGGGCCTGGCCAGCGTGCTCGCGTTCCCGCCGTACGACCTTCGCCTGCTCGCCCTGCTGGCTCCAGCCGCGCTCGCCGTTGCAATCCACCGACGAAGGGCCCGAGCCGGAGCCTGGTTGGGACTTGCGTCGGGGCTTGCCTTCTTCATCCCGCATCTGGCCTGGGCGGCGGAATACCTCCCGGCCTGGCCCTGGCTACTGCTGGCCCTGTGGCAGAGCTGTTACCTCGCACTGATGGGCGCTGCGTGGGCAGTGGTGAGTCGGCTGCGGGCTTGGCCGGTCTGGATGGCCGCGCTCTGGGTCGGCACCGAGGCGCTGCGTGGACGCTGGTTCGTGGGCGGATTTCCGTGGGGCAGACTGGGATTCAGTCAACCCGACGGGCCATTCACAGCGCTGGCTGCCTTCGGCGGCGTGCCCTTGGTCAGTTTCGCAGTCGCCCTGACCGGCACCCTGCTCGCTGCTGCAGTTCTTTCGGTCAGTCGAGGCCCGGCGATCCGCTGGGGAATCGCTACCGTGGCCGTACCTCTCGTCGCATCGGCCGGTTGGTTGGTCCTCGGCGATCGATCGCTGTCCGGCGACGAGCAAGAGCGTACGACGATCGCGATCGTGCAGGGCGACGTTCCGCAAGCTGGCCTGGATTTCAACTCCCGCAGGCGAGCGGTGCTCGACAACCACGTGGACGCGACGGTTGCGCTGGCTGCCGATGTCGCGGCGGGGCGAGAACCCGCGCCGGATCTGGTCATCTGGCCGGAGAACTCCTCCGATATCGACCCGCTCACCAACAGCGATGCCGCGGCCGCGATCAACCGGGCCGCCCGCGCCATCGACGTACCTATCCTGGTCGGCGCGGTCCTGAACGGCCCAGGGCCCACGCAGGTGAGCAACGTCGGGGTGCTCTGGGACCCAGACACCGGTGCCGGACAGATCTACACCAAGCGCCACCCGGTGCCCTTCGCCGAGTACATCCCCGCACGTGCCCTTCTGGAGCGGGTAACCGATCTCGTCGATCTGGTCGGCCGCGACTTCGCCTCGGGTACCGAAGTCGGCATCTTCGACACCGCCGGTGTCCGGTTGGGTGACCTGATCTGCTTCGAGATCGCCTATGACGATCTGACCGCAGATGTGGTCGACGCCGGTGCGGGCGTCATCGTCGTGCAGACCAACAACGCCACCTTCGGTTTCACCGACGAGACCTATCAACAGCTGGCGATGGCCCGACTCCGGGCGGTCGAACACGGCCGGCCAGTGGTGGTTGCTTCCACCGTCGGCATTAGCGCCTTCATAGCCCCGGACGGCACGCTGGTCCAGTCGACGGAACTGTTCACCCGCGAGACGTTGGTGGCCGACGTCGGAGCGCGCCAGGCGGACACGATTGCCAATCGGGTCCGGGAGGGTCCTGAATGGGTCCTGGTCGGCGTCGGTCTGCTGGCCTGGGCAGCCGGACTTGCCGTCGTGGGTCGATCCCGGCGGCAGGTAGCCACATGACCGGATCACTGGATCGAGTGCTCGTCGTCATACCGACCTATGACGAGATCGACAACCTCGAGTCGATCCTGACCCGTACCCGTGCTGCGAACCCCGGCGTGGACATCTTGGTCGTCGACGACTCCAGCCCCGACGGGACCGGAGAGCTCGCTGACCGGCTGGCCGCGCAGGACGAGCAGATCCACGTCCTGCACCGGGCTGAAAAAGATGGCTTGGGCCGGGCATATCTCGCTGGGTTCGCGTGGGGCCTGGCCCAGGGGTATCACGTTCTCGCCGAGATGGACGCCGACGGATCCCATGCCCCCGAGCAGCTTCCGGACCTGCTGACCGCCCTGGCCAAGGCCGATCTGGTGATCGGCTCCCGGTATGTGCCCGGGGGGGACGTCCGAGGGTGGGCGGTTTGGCGGCTACTGCTCTCCCGCGGCGGAAATGGATACGCCCGAGCCATGCTCCGGCTGCCGGTCCGCGACGCAACCGGAGGGTTTCGCGCATTCCGGGCCGATATCTTGCGACAACTGCATCTCGACGACATCTCCAGCGCCGGATACTGCTTCCAGGTCGACATGGCCTGGCGGACCTGGCTGGCCGGGTACGACATCGTGGAGGTCCCGATCTCCTTCACCGAGCGGGTCCGGGGCAGGAGCAAGATGAGCTCCTCGATCGTTGGAGAGGCACTGGTCCGTGTGGGCTGGTGGGGGTTGCACAACCGCAGTCGCGGAGCGCGCGCCCTCGCGATCGCAAACCGGAAGGAACGTTCGTGATGCGTGGCCGAGTGGGATTGGTCCTGGCCGTGCTGTTGGCCGCCGAGATCATCGCCTTCGTCGTGGTCGGTAACTGGATCGGGGTCGGCTGGACCATCCTGCTGGCCCTGCTCACCTCGGTTATCGGGCTGTGGCTGTTCGGGCGCGAGGGTGTCCGTGCGCTGCGGGCTCTGGGCCAGGTATCCCGCGGCGGATCAGCAGCTGGCGCCGCCGCCGTGGACACCGGTCTGATCGCCCTCGGTGGACTCCTGGTGTTCCTGCCCGGGTTCGTCAGTGACGTGGTCGGCCTGCTTTGTCTGCTGCCGGCGACCCGGCCGCTGATCCGCCGCCTGGTGATCGGGGGAGTGGCGCGCAAGTACGGCCCGGCCAGGGTCCGATCGCGGCGGCTGGACAGCGGCAGGACCTCCGGAGCCGGCGAACGCCCCGGCCCGACCGGCACCGCGGGCCGAGCAGGACCCTCCACTGCCGGTCCGGACGTCATCGAAGGCGAAATCGTGCCCTGACCGCGCAGAATTGGAAGCACGCGGCCTGACAAGCCGAGCTATAACACTGGCTATACTTGGGTATGTCCAAAGTCATGATCTCGCTGCCTGAAGAACTGCTGCTCAGACTCGACCAGGAAGCGCTTCGACGATCAATGAGTCGAAGCGCCCTGTTGGCAGCGGCGGCCCGACGCGAGCTCGACCGTCCCGATCCGGCAGCGGTAGCCTCAGCAATCGCCCGATCCGAGCAGCGCTTCGAGAGTGCCGGATCCTTCGACGCCGTTGATCTCGTTCGTCACGATCGAGAGCGGGCGCGTTGACCAGATTGCTGCTGGACACATCTGTTCTGATCAAGTGGTTCCACAGTGCCGGCGAAAGCGAGTTGACCGAGGCCAGGGTGCTCCGCGCGGCACATCTAGCCGGTGACCTGGAGGCACATATTCTCGATCTGGCTCTGTACGAGGTCGGCAACGTGCTGGTCCGGGCCCTGAACTGGCCTGCGGTCGAGGTGGCCGATCAGCTCGACGACCTGCTCTTGATCTGTGGCGGCCCACTGGTGCTCACGGCGGAGTGGCTGAGAGTTGCCGCTGGCCTAGCCAGTGAGCTTCGGCTGTCGTTCTACGACGCCGCATGGGCGGCGGCGGCTCGAGGACTGGCTTGCCCGTTGGTCAGCGCGGACCATCAACTGGTGGCTGCCGGGCTTGCCGAGTCACCCGCGGCGATCACCCGGCGGCTTCGGCTGGGCCCGTACAACTAGGTCAGCAGGAGACCGGAACCGTGCTGGCCACCCGGAGCACCCGTTCCGGCTGCCCGCCGGAGGCATGCATATCGGTCTCGATCAGCCCGGCGCCTCCTTCGCAGCGGTGCGAGTCAGGTCCCTTTGCTTCGAGTAGCACGGGTGGGTGGGGGTGAAACGAAAGGCTGCCGGCAAGATGGGTGCGTGACCGGCTTGGCCGATCGAGAACCAGCCGGACAACTGAGACCGGCGATCGTCCTGAGCACCGCCGAGGACGCGTGCACCGTATTCGCCGGCGAGCGGACGGAAGTGGTGGCCTACGCGCGGCCCTTTCCCGCGCCGCGCACCGAGCGGGTGGCTCCCGGTCACCTGGTTGCTGTCGCTACCGCAGCCGACGGCCTTGACGTCGTCATCTGGCGCTGGTTCGACGCCGTCATCCTGGAAGGTGTCGATGGAGCCATCCGACTCTGGGAGCCAGGCCACGGGACCGTCCTCGCCCAGCCCCGAGACCGGAAGCACATCTACCGACCGGGGAGCAGGGCTTACCTATCGGCCGGCCTGCCCGGCGCAGAGTGGTGGGTGGCCGGAACCGCAGTCGACCGCGCCGAGGATGCCGACGTCGAACTCGACGAGGTCCACCGCTTCTTCACCAGCGCCGGCCTGTGGGAGCGCCTCACCTGACGCCATCGGCTGGTGGACGGCTCAAACCTTGGGTCGTCAGCTACGCCTCGCCGCCGCCAGCCCGGACGCCCTCCAACATGCCGCAACCCTCCTCGCCTAAGCAATGTCGGCATGAGCCGAACCGGCCGATCGAAGAATGCGGCCAGACTCCGTCCGGATGGCCCACCTGCCAAAGCGGCTGCCGCAGCAGCAACCGCCGAGCCTGTCCGTAGGAGGATCTCGTGCGGGACACCCCCGCAGACCGGCCTCCAGGAGTCGCCGACGTGCCTTTCCGCGTGTGCGTCGCGACGTTCCGAACAGCGAGATTGAGGCCCTTAGCCAGGCCCATAAGTCCCTCGCGGATGGACTTCGTCGTCTTGTCGCTGTCCGCGGCCGGCCAGCGCCGCCGGGAACTCCGAGGGCAGGCTGCTCCATCGCTAGCGTCTGCCCCCAGAACGCCGTGTCGTCCACGTCGGTGCGCTGTAGTTCCCCTTCCAGTGCAGATTGAGGGCCTCGCCTGCCTCCCGCACCGCGACGCGGTACTGATTGCTTGTCCAGTGTGGCGCGGCGGCCGTCCAGATGATCTTGTGGAGCGCGAAAGCTCCGAACGTGGGTAGCCCCTCGCCGGCTCGAACCGCTCTACCCCTCGACGGAGGGCAGCGAGGTACTCGGGCGTGTACTGGGCTGCCATGTCGGGAATCTTTGCAGGGACCAGCTCACCGCACCCACGCCGTTGCCATCTGCGGTCCCCCGCCACCGCTCACCGGCAGGATGATGTAACACCTGGCGGTTCCGGCGCACGATTATGGATCCTCAAACTAGTCGCATACCAGTTGGTTGACGCGCGGAGTATTCTGGGCATTATGACTACACAGATCGCAATCCGCCTTGAAGACCAGGAGTTGGCGGCCCTCGACGCTGAGGTCGCCGAGGGACGGGCCGCCAACCGATCCGAAGCCGTTCGCCATGGCATCGCCCGTTTACAGCGGGACCAGCGCTACCGCGTCGAGGAAACTGAACTCGTCGAGCTTGTCCGTCGGGGCGAAGCCGTCTACCCCGACCTGGACGGCATCCTCGACCTGCCCCACCCTCCACTGGACTGATGCGCTCCATCGCCACGGTGCAGTTGGACAAGCACCGGCCAGCGCTGATCCTGACCCGCCGATCCAAGCTTCACCTGCTGACCTGGGTCACGGTCGCTCCGATCACCAGCACGATCCGGGGTATCACCAGCGAGGTTCGGGTCGGGACACGCAACGGCCTTGACCACGACAGCGTCATCAGCTGCGACAACATCACGACCGTGCGGAACGACGCGGTCGGAGACACTATCGGCCTGCTCTTCGACGACCAAGAAGCTGAGCTCGCTCGCGCCATCAGCGACGCCTTCGAACTGTTCCTCCCATAAGCGCAATTCACATCAGATCTAGAACCGGCCCCAAAGTTCGCCGTAAGCGGATCGGCGGATTCTGGCGGTCATCGCAACAGGAGGTCGCCGATGAGTTCGATCGGCTTCTTGAACGCTAGTCGTTTCCTCGGTCTGTCGTTGAGTTCCTGGGCGACCCAGTCGAGATCATCGCTGCTGTGCACGCCGAGGTTGGTGCCCTTCGGGAAGT
>JAABUR0100002716.1_pt1 | contig 26287 bp, 27 predicted proteins | sample 5560091 | NCBI WGS metagenome assembly JAABUR01 (sample SAMN10711879, study PRJNA513375) | rock metagenome | isolation source: Antarctica rocks | place: Antarctica: Victoria Land, University Valley sud
CCTCCGCGCCGCGCTCGAACGCGAGGTCGCACAGCCTGTCGGTGCCACCTGTCATGATGAAGCCGTGAACGTGGCCTGATGCTCACTGGGCCGCCACCGAAGTTCCACGGAACTCGGGACATCCTCCTGCGCCACACACAGATCATCACCCATCAACGCAGGATCTGCTCAGCCCACCACTCACCTGCGACGACACGCCGCAAAGATCAACATAAACGCAACTGTAGTATTAGGAGTGGACGGACCTAGTGGTTCTGCCACTCCGTCACCCTCCACAGAGACCCCGGGAAGCGTGGACTCGATCATGTCGCCATTGATGAGACTGCAAGTATCCTCAAGTCCGGGGGTCGGTCCGTCAGACACGAGACGCGGGCCCACACCGCCTCACGCAGGTCGACGTGCAGCCGGGGTGAGCCGTGCAGGCCGCGGGCCTTCTTGAACGCTGCGGCCACCGCCGCATCGAGCCGGCCGCGGCGCTGCTCCGATGGTGTCGGGGTCCGAGTGATCCACTTGTAGAACCACGACAGCGACACCCCCAACAGCAGGCACGTCAGCGTGTGTGGCACCCGATACATGGTCCTCTGGTCGGGGATGAAGCGTGCCACGCTCACTTCGTCGCCTCCTTGACCCACAGGACCACGGATCGCTTGAGGACATCACGCTCCATCCGGAGCTCGGCGTTCTCCGAACGCAGCCGCTTCAGCTCCTCGATATCACCCTTCGACAGCCCCACGGTGCCCTCACTGGCCTCACGGGCACGGGCCACCCAGTTGCCCAGCGTCCCCTCGACGATCCCGAGGTCGCGAGCGACCTGCGCGATCGGCTTCCTGGTCTCTTCGACGATCCGGACCGCACCCTCACGGAACTCCCGGTCGTACTTCTTCCGCTTCTCTGGCATCGCTACTCCTTATAGCTGATGCCTCCTCGGTTTCGGGGGAAGCTCAGTCTACGAATGCAGCGAGTGCGAGACCCGCTACCTCGGCGAACGGTGGTGCACCGACTGCAACCGACCCTGCCTGCGAGTCGCGACCGGCGGCACCTGCCCATCATGCGAGGAGGTCATCACCATCGATGAACTGCTTGACGCATCCGTTACCGACCCAGTTGCGTCAGGCCCCGAGAACCAGCCACTATGAACAAGCCTCCACGATTTCGGGGGAAGCCCAGCCGGCGATCATGAGCGCGCCGGACGACATTGCGTTACGACACGAAACCACTGCGCACGGCCCGGCTGCGCCAACCCCGTGCCCCGTAACCCTCGCGGCCGGCCCCGGCTCTACTGCACCCCGGCATGCCGCACCGCCGCGCACCGCTACCATCAGCACCCCGACACCCGCGAGCCGCTGCACGTCGACGTCGACCACGGCTCGACCAGCAGCCGCGGACGCCCCACCGGTCATGTCTGGCTCGTGCGGCTACGCCGCGGCAACCACCAAGTCATCCTCGCCGTCGGGCTCGGGCGGCCCTCCGCCGAGCACCTCGCCAGCCAGATCTGCGAGGTGATCAACCCCCCGCCAGTGGCGACGCCGCCGCAAAACAGGTAGAACAGACACCGCGAGCCACCAGGGAACTGCGTGAACGACCAGGTAGGGAATTACCTGCACGTCGACACCGGGTGGAACACTGGTACCGGCATCACACCGACATCGAGGCGTTGAACCGGGACGCCAAACATGGTGCGGCCCTTCGACATCTGCCCTCCGGTGACCGCACCGTGAACACCGTATGGATGTGGGCGGCGTTGCTGCCTGCGCCATCTCCAACTGGATCCAGGAGATCACCGACATCGACGACGGCCACGGCCGGGTACGCCGCAGCGTGCAACGACTGCGCCGCGAACTGATCAACATCCCGGCCCGGCTGACCCGACCCGCCCGCCGACTCCTGCTGCGAGCACCGCCCGGCGAACCCGCCGCCCTGCTCACCCTGGTCCTGACCCGCCTACAGCAACTACCCACCGCCCGCACCGGATAACCAGCACCGCCGGCCCACCGACCCCGCAAGCACCCCCCGGAACCCGCCCACCCGACGCGACAGCCGGACCGACCGCGTGTCCCGCACCCGACACCCGCGCCCGCAACCCGGCAAACCGGACAGCGGAAGAAAGCCAACAGATCTCCACCCCGCCTACCCACGGGTTCGGGTCTGAGTAAGGCGATCGGGAGCTCCGGCTGAAGTTCGGCTGCCGTCGGCCACATGCGGCTCCGGCTCACCGCATCGGCATCAGGTCGGGAGGCCGATGCGCCGCTCACCGGATCGCAGTTGCTGAATGATGACCGCGACGACCAGCAGCGCGCCCTTGGCGACGTTCTGCCAGAACGAGTTGACACCCAGCAGAGTCATCCCGTTGCTGAGGATGCCCAGCAGGACCACCGCGAGGATGGTGCCGAAGATGGTTCCCTTGCCGCCCTTGAGAGCGGCGCCGCCGAGGGCGGCGGCAGTGATCGACTCGAGCTCGAGACCTTCGGATCCGGAAACCGGTTGACCCGAACCTGTTCTGGCAGTGATCAGGATGCCGGCAACAGCGGCGATCAGACCGGTCGTGATGTACACGCAGATCAGGTAGCGATTGATGTTGATACCGGCGAGCCTGGAAGCGATGTCGTTGCCGCCGACGGCGTAGATGGTGCGGCCGGTCGACGTGTAGCGCAATATGATGTGGAAGATCACCGCCACCACGATCAGTACCACGATCAGTGTCGGGATACCGAGGACCGATCCGCGGGCGAGGAACACGAAGAACGGGTCCGCTCCGGTGTATCCCTGCGACCTCCCGTCCGAGACGAGCTGAGCGATGCCCTTGTAGGCAGCCAGGGTGGCCAGCGTCGCGATCACCGGATTGACCCGCCCGAAGACGATGATGCAGCCGTTCACCAGACCGCAGACCATGCCGATCCCCAGCGCGCCCAATGCGCCGAGCGCCGCGCCGGACTGGGTGAAGATCATCGCCGACATCACCGACGACAGTCCCGCGATCGATCCGACCGAGATGTCCAGACCACCCATGATGATGACGACGGTCTGGACCACGGCCAGCAAACCCGAGATCGCCACGGCGGTACCGATGACGCGCAGGTTCGCCAGCGAGAAGAACAACGGTTGTTGGGTGCCGATGATCACCAGCAGCAGCGCGATCGCGATCAGCAGCGAGATGTTCTGCACACCGATCCCTGCGATCAACCGGCGTTGGGGCGCCCGGCCGTAGGTGTCGCCCTTGAGGGCGGGCGTAGTACCTGCGGACATGGTGCTCTTCCTCTCCTCGGGCGAGGTGGGCTGTGGGCGCGTGGGGTCGCCGTCGGGGCCGGCGGGGTGGCCCTCGGTGACGGCATGGTCACTCATGCGCGAGGGCTCAGGGTCGCTTCGTCCATGGCCAGGGCCAGGACCGCCTCCTCGGTGGCGTCCGGTCCGCTGAGCTCACCAGTGATCCGGCCACCGGCCATCACGCAGATCCGATCGGCCAACCCGAGAACCTCGGGTAGCTCGCTGGAAACGACCAGGATGGCCACCCCCGCGTGCGCGAGTTCGTCGATGATGTCGTAGATCTCGGACTTGGCCCCGACATCGACACCGCGCGTCGGCTCGTCGAGCAACAGCAGCTTCGGGTCGGTCGCCAACCACCGGGCGAGGACCACCTTCTGCTGATTGCCGCCGGAGAGTTTGCCGACCAGCTGATCCGAGGTGGGCGTCCGGATGCGCAAGCGCTCGACGTACCGGTCGGCCAGACGCCGCTCCCGGGCTCGCCGTACGAAGCTCAGGCGGGCCAGACTCTTCAAACTGGCGAGTGCGACGTTGTCGCGCACCGGCCGGCCCAGCACCAGTGCCTCCGCTTTGCGCTCCTCCGGAGCGAAGCCGATACCCGCGGCGACCGCATCCGCCGGCGAGCGGAATCGCGTCCGCCGTCCCTTGATCCACATCGACCCGGTCCGTACGCGGAGGTCGCCGATGATGGTCTTCATCAATTCGCTGCGGCCGGCCCCGACGAGCCCGGCGATGCCGACCACCTCGCCTGCCCTGATCGACAGGTCGATGTCGTGGACCTCGTCGTTCCCGACACCCTCCAGCCGCAGCACCTCGTCACCGTGGGAGGCGGGCGCCCGCTGGAAGAATTGGGTGAGGTCGCGACCCACCATCATCCGGACCAGCTCGGCGTGATCGGTCTCGGCGGCGACCTTGGTGCCGACCAGTGCGCCGTCCCGCAGGACCGTGATGCGATCGGCCAGTGCGAAGATTTCGTTCATCCGGTGGGACACGTAGGCGATCGCCACCCCTTCATCGCGCAGCCGACGGATCAGCCGGAAAAGGATGTCGGCTTCGTCGTCACCCAACGAGGAGGTCGGTTCGTCGAAACAGATCACCGACGGTGTGTCGACCAGCGCGCGCATGATCTCCACCACCTGTCGCTGCGCCGGCGACAGCGCACTGCCGAGGGTCTCGGGTCGGATGATCCGACCGAAGCCGAAGCGGACCAGGTCCTTTCGGGCTCTGGCGTAGGCGGCAGTGCGGGAGAACCAGCGCCCTTCGCCGCGGAGGTCACCGAGGTAGATGTTCTCGGCCACCGAGACGTGAGGCACGATTTCCGGCTCCTGGGCGATCACCCGCAATCCGGCGGCCCTGGACGCCTGGGGCTCGGAGAAGTGCACCGGCGAGCCGTGCAGCCGGATCGTTCCGGCATCCGGCTGGTGATCACCGGTGAGGATCTTCAGCAGGGTCGACTTCCCAGCACCATTCTCCCCCATCACCGCGAGCACCTCACCGGCACGCACGTCGAGGTCGACCTCCCGCAGCGCGCGGACCACGCCGAAGGACTTGCTGATGCCCAGTGCCTGCAAGGCGGGATCCTGCCCATCCGTATCGCTCGGGAACTCCCGGGGCGAGCTACCGGAATCGGAACCGTGACCTTTGGTCAGGTCCACGGATTCGTCTGTCACTGCGCTGTCCCGTCCACTGTGCTGTGTCGTGATGGTGCGATCTGCGGTGCCGGGTGTCGATCGGCCCGCAACGCCCGCGGGAACGGGTGGGCGCCCTACCTGAGCGCCCACCCGCCAGTCATGACGTCAGGTGCAGACGACGCCCTTGTCCTTGAAGTTGGCCGAGTTGACGATCTCCGTCTTGGCAATCGACTTCGGCGGCAGCGGAGTGCCCTTACGGACCTTGGCGACCATCGAGGTGAGCGCGGCCTTGCCGACCTCGGCGCCGGAGATGAACAGCGCCGCCTTGTTGCCGGTCTTCTGGCCGGCCGCCCAGTCCTTACAGGTCAGGTAGGCGCCGAGACCGACCCCGATGATGTTGGGGGCGGCCACGTTCGAGTTCTGCAGGGCCGTGACCACACCCGTCTCGTTCTCGTCGTTGCAGCCCCAGACGACCCAGTTCTTGACGCCGGGATTGGCCGTGATCACCGCGCCGGCCTTGTCCTGCGCGCCGGTGGCGGAGTTGTCGGTTCCGATGTCGACCACCTCGGGACCGTCGGCCACGGCTGCAGTGAATGCGGTCTTCGCCCCGTCCACCCGATCGGTGCACACCGACAGGTCCTGCTTGTAGGCGGACAGGATCTTGGTGTCGGCGGCCGTCCACCCGGCTTCCTGGTAGAGGCGGGCCGCTTCCTTACCCACCTCCTTGCCCATGGCGGTGCCGTCGAAACCGGCGAACGGCGCTTCCGCGCCGGAGGCGCCCTTGATCGCGTCATCCGACGCCATCAGCGGGATGTTCGCCGCCTTCGCCGCGTCGATCACCTGGGGCCCGATCTGCTGGTCCGGCACCACGATGATGATGCCGTCGACCTTCTGGGCAATGGCCGCGTCCACCGCGCTGATCGCCTTGTTGGAGTCCGTGCCCAAATTCACGACGTTGACCGTGACGTTGCCGAGTTCCTTGGCTGCCGCCTTGGCGCCGCCGGCCTGATCGATGAAGTACTGCTGGTCGCCCTGCTTCTGCAGATAGGCGATCGTGACGGGCTTGTCCGATCCACCGCCGTTCCCACCACCCGTGGAACTCGATCCACCGCCGTTCCCACCACCCGTGGAACTCGATCCACCGCCGTTCCCACTACCCGTGGAACTCTCGGATCCGACCGGCGCCGCCGGCGCCGACGACCCCTGGCCAGTCGAGGCGGCCGGAGCAGAGGCCGTGGTGGATGCCGGCGCCGGCGGGTTCGTCGGCGACGATGCGGAGTCCATGCCCGAACTGCAGGCGGACAGGGTGAGCACACCGGCCATGCCGGCACCGACAAGTACCGTTCTGAGCCGACGACGATGCAAGGACGTCATGGTGTCTTCCTCTGACTGGGGGGTCCACCTGGCGCAACCATTGCGGCAGGCCGTGCGATTCGTGCGGGTGGGTGATGGTCGACCGCCCGGTCGATGGTCGACCGGCCGGTCACTGGGCTACGGGCTGATCATCATCATCCTTTGTTGTGCTTCTGTTGGGGGTCAAATCACGGCAATGCGCGCGTGCAGCCGATGCTCCCGACGCTTGCTCGGGTCGGTTGCTCGCCTAGCTTCGCAACCTGGGAAGAGGACACCCCTCGCATCAGGGTTATCGGACGGTCTCCAATTCGGTTAGCGCCCGAAAGCAGACGCTGCAGGTCGAGAGCCCTGGCGCGGTTGGGTTCACGACGCAGGGCGTCGTCTATGAGGTCGGCCGCACGAATCTGATCGCCCCGCAACGCAGCGACCTGGGCATCAAGGATCAACGCGGTGGTGTCTCTCCGGCTCCCCACGTCGTCGGTGAAGAGCAGCATCGTGGGAAGAGACGTGGCGAAGTAGTCAATGACTGGCGGAGTCTCCTTGAACAACTTGATGTATCGCTCTAGACCCTGGATGAGCTCCTCAGCGGCGAAATCGTCGCCGAGGCGCCAAGACGCAACAACCGAGTAGTACGTCATCTCCGAGTAAGGCTGCGTCGCCATCGACTGGAAGTCCCCGGCAAACGTGGCAGCCTGCCGCCACGCTGCCTGTGCGCCGACGAAGTCGCCGCTCCCCGCGCGGGCGTCACCAAGGGCAAGCAGCAGATGCGAAGAATTCGCAAGGAGATGGCGTCCCTCACCGAGACTCGCTGGCGGTTCGAGCGCTGCCTGGAGCAGGAGGGCGCCTGTTGCGGCGTCGCCCGCGTCCAGAGCGGCCCGCGCCAAGCAGAGATGGGCTTCATCCCAGGCTCCCAGGACCTGCCCCTCGCCTCCCTCCCATGGCTGGAATAGACGGTCCCCAAGAATTGCCACCGCTCGAGCTCCTTGTCCTGCTGCGGTAAGCAGCTGCGCGAACTCGACCATGAGATCGTCACGCGAGGAGACCACATCCAGCTGCGCCTCCAACCGGGCAAGGCGTTCCCGAGGGTCTTCGCCGGTTCGCTTCGCCAGCTGATCCAACTCGTACAAGAGCCTAGCGTCGTGTGGAGAAAGGTCCAATGCCCTGTCGTACCGCGCTCGCGCAAGGTCGCCGTCGCCCAACACGTTGAAGGCAGCCAGGGCAAGGTTGCGCCAGACGACCGGATCCGTGGCGTCATGTGCGACCGAACGCTCCCAGGCGTTGATGGCGTCGATGTACCTGCGCTGGTAGTAGAGCCAATGTCCCACCAGCGCCCACGCGCGGGCGTCGTCCGGGTGGGATGCGCAGGTGCGCATGAGCATGTCGATGTCATCGAGCCGCGACGCCAAGCAATAGGTGCCGTCGCTGCCGTGGGCTGCAGTCAAGGCTTCCTGCGAGGCGCGGGCGTTGCCGGCGCGCTGCAGGAGGTCTGAGCGATGGTAGCTGGCCAGCGGAGCGACCCCCACTTGCCCTGACAATGTGGGCAGACTCGCCGCCACCTCAAAGAGACGGATTGCGGACTGTCGCTCTCCGACCGAGGCGTACTCAAGTGCGATGTCCAAGACCGTCGGCGCATCGGCATCGAGGCTCGCACCTGCGAGGTCCAGCGCCCACCAGTCGAGTGGGTCGATTTTCAGAGTTGCGGCCACCAACTCTGCTGCCTCGGCGGCCCGGTCGAGTCGACGCAGAACCACCACTGAAAGGTTGCGTGCCTGAAGTTGCCCGTCATCCTGGGCGAGGACAACCCGCGCGTGTGCCAGGGCGGCCTCGTTGAGCCCGCGGGTTGCATCGATCCTTGCCATCGCCAGATGGGAAGGAGCGCACCAGGCGTAGTTCCACGCCGCCTTACCAAACGCGTCATACGCGTCGGGGACGCGATCAGTCCGAACAAGGACCTCACCGAGCCTGAAGTAAGCCTCGCCGTCGGCCGGGTTGGGGTTGCGCATGGTCAACCGCTCTATCGCCGAGCGAAGGAGGCCTTCCGCCTCGCCATATCGCGCAGCGCGGATCCGGCGAGCTGCCAGCGCGACGTTTGAACGGACATCACCCGGATCGCGCTCGAGCGCGCACTGCCAGTAGGGCTCCGGTGATCGGGTCGCGTGCTGGTACTGCTCCAGGTGCAGGCCAGTGAGGTAGAGCTCCTCGATCGTCTCGATCTCACCTGGAGCGGGCGGCTCAGTCGCAGCATCAGGGACGGTGAGGTTCTCTGGTTCCTCGCGGTGCCGCCAGCGAATGACTTCACGGTCACCATCGGTCACCAGTACGGTCAGTTCAGTTGGCGCATAATGCTTTTCGAGCGTTACTTCATCAACACTGGGGGTACCGGGACCAGCGTCGACCACAGTCCGCCAAACAGTCGCGCCGTGAAGATCCAGCAGACGCAGCTGAAGACCGGCGCGCTCGGTCGTGACGGCAACGGCGACCCGCACCGTTGTGCCCTTCACCCCGGACGTATCGACGTCGAGTCTGACCGCGGCGTCGAGTGTGGCCTGATGAACGGCGCCAATGCGCTGGATCGGGTACCAGTACTGGCTGAACGTCTTGGTCTCCCCAGGAGCGAGAAAGGCGAAGTCGGGCTGGTTGTCGGTAAACACACCGGCCATAAGCTCGACATAGGGGCCGTCCGTGTCCGTAAGGTTGGCGTCCCACGCCTGGCCAAAAGCGCCGTTGCCCCACGTCCACTGCTTCTTCCCAGGCGCGACCCGGTGGTCAGCCCAATGGACAAATCCCGCCTGCGCACCGTGGTCGTACCCGCCGAAGAAGTCGTCCTGGGTCCCCACACACATGTACGACATCGGCACCGGTATGTTGCGATACCAGTCGATCCGATCCGCGTCGGGGTGACTGGCATCGGGGCGAGCGGGGTAGTCGATCCCGTAGTAGGGCCGGTCTGCCCTGGGGAAGGCCGTCACCGCACGCTTCGCGTGGTCGGCCACAGCGCGTACATCGGTGGGGAAGAAGGACTGGTAACTGTCACCCACCCGTACCGCCGCGTTTGCCCACCAAAGAAACGACTGGACGTCCTCGGTCCGGTTGAACAAGCGGGCCCGCAGCTCGATGACGGCGCTGTCGGGGCGCAGCCGAATGCCGTGCATGCCCTTCATGCGCGCAAACGGGTCGTGGTCCGAGCACCAGATCGTCACCGCGCCGTCGACCTCACGCTCGATGTAGGAATCTGTCGGCAGGAATGTTGCCGGGCGGTGGTGCTGGGGCCAGTTGAACTCCACTCCGCCTGCGACCCAAGGGCCAGCAAGGCCGACCAGGGCGGGCTTGATGACGTTGTTCCTGTAGAAGAAGTCGTACCCATTTGTCTTGTCGAGGCCGACGTGAATCCGCCCCCCGAGCTCAGGCAACATCACCAGTCGCACCCAGTCGTTCTCGAGGTGGATCGCATCCCACTGATGGGGGGTCTTGACCTGGCTGATGCGCTCATGGAACGGCAGAGGATAGATGCTCCCGGACGAGCCCTGATAGACCCGATTCTCCAAGTAGGCCGGGTAGCGGTCGGGAGGGTCCGGCAGGTAGGTGTCGATGGTCAACGGCTCGCGCCAGGCGGCGACCCGTTCGGATCTCAGTGCCGTCGGCACTGATGGCAGTTCGAGCCGGGACTCGTTGAGCATGTGCGTCATACTAAGACGTGGACGATACCCAGGAGAAGGTCCATTCCCCCGACGTGTATGGACGAAGCGATGATCCCAGACCCGGCAAGCACGAAACGGCTGTCTGACGGTTTCCCCGGCCAGCGCATGCGGGTGCTTCCCCGCCCGGTGGTCGAACATGGGCTGCGAGCCCCGACGACGTCACAGTTACTGGTAACCGACGTTGGGTTCTTTCCCCGTGCCTCATCCCATGGGAGGTCACGCCCTGTGGGGGCAAGGCAGAGCATCGTCATCATCTGCGCAGCTGGGCGCGGCACGTGCCACTTGCCCTCAGGTGTGTACCCCGTCCGTGCTGGCCATGCCCTGGTCATCCCTGCCGACCTGGCGCACCGTTACGAGGCGGACAAAGACGAACCCTGGACGATCTGGTGGATGCATGTCGTCGGCAACGGCGTGGCCGAACTCTTCGCGACCATCGGCGCGACTCCGGATCAGCCCGTCCTGGCACTCGGCGACCCGCCACATGTCATCTCGCTCATCGACACGATCATCCGGCGGATGGAGCGCGACGAGACGATGTCCACATTGGTCGCAGCCTCCGGGGCAGCCTGGCACGCCTTAGCCCTGCTTGCCGCAGACCGCCGCACGGTCTCACATGAGGCTGTCGATCCCGTTGAGGTGACGATCGAACACCTGCGATCCAATGCCTCGATACGATTCTCCGTTGCCGAGCTGGCCGGCATGGTCGGGTTGAGCGAGTCCCACTACGCGGCCCTCTTTCGCCACTCGACCGGCTATGGGGCGCTCGAGTACCAGATACGGCTCCGGATGGGACTCGCCCGCGAGCTGCTGGACACCACGGACCGCGCCATCGCATCGATCGCCCGCGAGGTCGGCTACAGCGATCCGCTGTATTTCTCCCGGCAGTTTCGCCGCATCCACGGTATGAGCCCGAGCGAATACCGATCACACGACAAGGGGTGAGGATGTTCGTTGGGTCCGGTTCGGGGTCCGCTACCGTCAACGCCGAGCGCAGGATCGCCCGGAGTGGCGCACCCCGGGCGATCCTGATCAGCTAGTTCAAGCTACGGTCGGCTGGCTCACGGCACGCATGTCACCTGCACACCCGCCCAGTCTGCGCGGTCGTTGCCCCCACCGTCGCCCCCGTCACCCACGGCGAGCGTCACGATGCCCACACCGGTGAGGTCAACCGCGACGTCCTTGGTTTGGGACTGTGTGATCACCCCGCTGCTGTAGAGCGCCGCACCGTCACCCACCACCGTGAACGTTGCCGTTGCGCCCAGACCGCCTCGCGCGACATTGTCTATGCCGATCGTGGCGCGCAGTTGGGAGCAATGCCCGCCGACGTAGTAGTCCACGATCGACGGCGATGCCACGCCGATGCCCTTGTCATACGTCGTGGACCCCAGCCGCATCGTCCCGCCACCCACCTCTGCGTTGACTTTCGGTGTGTTCCAGCCGCTGGTGGCTCGCAGCCAGGGCAGGTCACTAAGCGCCATGCTGGTTACCGGTGGCGATGGGACGACGCGCACGTTGGTCGTGCTCGCTGCCTGTGCATTGATCAGCCGAGGCCGCTTATGCTTAGCTCCCCCGATCCCCGCGGGTTTCCCCAACCACTGGTACGCCGCGCCGACTGTCAGGGGGGCCGCATCAGTGGGTCCGGCGCCGAGCGGTGGTGTCACGATCCAGTGGCCGGTGACGGAAGAGCCAGGAGTCAGGATCTTGACGTTCACCGAACGAGTTGGCTCGGAACCCCATCCCTCGGGCGTCTGTAGGGTCAAGGTGACGTTACGCAGCGGTGCGACGCCCTCGTTGCGAAGGGCCGCAGTCACCGGGAGCGCTTTGCCCGGCACCGCAAGCAGCAGGTCGCTGCCCGGGTAGGCCGGTGGGACGGTGACCGGGAGCAGCGTCACCGATGGCGGTGCATCCATTACGGCGCCACCGGCAGAGACCCGGAACATCGTCACGCTCTCCCCCGCCACTGTGGCAGCGATAGTGCCGCCACTCGTGTACGACGCGTGCCGCAGTGTGTCGCGCATCGTGTAAATGCCTGCAGCGGGGAGCCCGACCGTTCGAGCGGTGGTGGAGATCAGCTGTGGCGTCTGACCTCGGTTCAGAAGTGCGACCGCCCTGTCTCCGTTCGCGAGTTGCTTCACGTACACCTGGGTTTGGCCGTTGGTGGTGATGGGGACACCCTGAACACCGAGGGGGTCCTGGTTGATAGCGAGCACCTCCGGATTGGTGATCATCTCGATGGTTGCGTCGCTCACGGTCCGCACGTCGCTGCCAAGGATCAGCGGTGCTGCTGAGATGGCCCAAATGGCGAACTGGGCCTCCGACTGGTTTCGTGACATGCCCAGTTCTGGTCCTAGATAGTCGGGGTCGTTCCAGTGTCCAGGCCCCGCCGCCTCGGGGTGAGCGTTGTTGTTGTCAAGGTTGCGCAGCACATTGACGAACTGGATATCGCGGGCGTAGCCGACGTCGGTGTCAGTCCGCCACGAGTTGCCAGTGCTCGGCCCGAACTGCCACGAGTCGTGTGCCGACTCCCCAGCTGGCGCGCCCGTGTAGGACACGAAGGGGTTACAGATGTTGAGCAACATCGGCCGTTTCGAGGAGTTCCCGACAAGTGCGTCACGCACTTGTGCATAGGTGTTCGCCGGAATGAGATTTTGCTTCCGGCCACCGCAGAAATCGACTTTGACGGCGTCGTAGCCCTGAGCGGCGAACTGGTCGAAGTCCTGCTGGTAGTGCCCAAAGCTTCCCTGGTTCGCGCCACCGCAACCGTCAATGCCGGCATCGGTATAGATGCCTGCCTTGAGCCCTTTGGAGTGGATGTAGTCGGCAACCGCCTTCATGCCGCCCGGCCACTGTTGTGAGTTGACCGCGATCTTGCCGTCCGCGTCCCTCGCCCCGTGCCACCAGCCGCCGTCGATCCACACATACTCATAGCCCGCCTTCTTCAGGCCGCGGGCGACGATGGCGTCGGTGGACTGCCGCATGGTCTGCTCGTTGATTGCCCCGCCCTGTCCGTAGTAGGTGTTCCAACCCAGATATGGCGTCTTGGCGAGGTTGTTGATCGGCGGAGTTGAGTTGGGTTCCGAAAGAACCGCGCCTTGGGCACCGTGGGAGGTGGTGGCGGATGTCGCCGCCTGGGCGCCGGGAATCGCCCCCACCGACACAACGGCTGCGACGAGCGCCGCCAGCGATGACACTCGCACTGCGCGGCTCGGCGGACGTCGCAGAGATCTGCTCCACAGGTAGGACATGTTTTCCTCCAGGCTGGGGTCGGTTTTGATCTGGCTCGAATAATGCCAACGCCGTCCGCTGCTCCCGGCTTGTACGTCTTGGTGACCGGGCGTTTGCGCTGTAACTCGACCGGATTGGCCGCCAGTGATGGCGGTCACGACAACGCTTCCGTTCGGGACACTTCATTGAGCGTGTGCCGACGATACGTGTAGATCCGTTCGTGCAGAATAGGAGATACCCCGGCAAACATGGACAGATCGATGATCTTGGTCGCACCGGTGGTGCCCCAGTGGGCGCTCCAACATGGAAAAGGCCTCCCTCAGCTCAGACGACCGTTGAGACACCGACCGGCTCGTCGGGCCACCCCTCGGCGCGCTCGGTGAACGAGCCGGCGACGTGGCGGTACTCGCCGACCTGCTCCTGAAGGCCACCGGCCGTCGCGTCGGCGAGGTCACCAGCTTGCGACTGGATTGCCTGGGCGTCGACCAATACGGCAAAGACGTCCTCGTCTACGACAACCACAAGGCCGCCCGGATGAAGCGACGTCTGCCGCTGGCCGACTCACAGCTGGTGGCCGCGATCCGCATCCAACAGGAGTGGGTGACCGACCGATTCGCGCACACCCCCCGTGAGCGGCCTTGGCTGTTACCCCGTCCACATAAGGACTTTGACGGCAGCCAGCTTCTGTCCGGTCATCAGATTCTGACCTGGATCCACCCTGCCCCTCCAACCGGGTGACGACCACGGCTCAACCAGACGCGTTGACTCATCGAAAAGGGTCTGTCGCGGGAACGGTGTAAATGGCCTGATGCCCGGTAGGGCTGGAGGGTTGTCATGACCGAGACACTCGTGGGTATGGATGCACAGGTACCGGGACCGGAGCCGGGTGATACCGAGCTGTCGGCAGCGCGGGACTGGTCCGGCAGGCGCAGGCTGCTGGGCTGTCGTTGACCGGCCCGGGCGGGCTGCTCAAACAACTGACGAAGTCGGTGATCGAGGCCGCTCTGGACGAGGAAATGTCCGATCACCTGGGCTATGACAAACACGCCGTCGAGGGCCGGAATCGGGGTAACTCCCGTAACGGCACCCGGGCCAAGACGCTGTTACCCGACGCGGCCGGCGAGGTTGGTATCGATGTTCCACGGGATCGGGACGGCACCTTCGCCCCGAAGATCGTGGCGAAGCGGCAACGTCGGCCGTCCAGCGTCGATGAGGTGGTGTTGTCGTTGTACGCCAAAGGCTTGACCACCGGTGAGATCAGCGCGCACTTCGCTGACGTGTACGGCGCGAGCGTCAGCAAGGACACCGTTTCGCGGATCACCGACCGGGTCATCGAGGAGATGCAGACGTGGTGGGCCCGCCCGTTGGAGCGGGTTTACGCGGCGGTGTTCATCGACGCGATCATGGTGAAGATCCGCGACGGTCAGGTCCGTAACCGGCCCATCTACGCGGCGATCGGCGTCGATCTGGAGGGCCGCAAAGACATCCTGGGCATGTGGGCCGGTGACAGTGACGGCGAGTCCGCCAAGTTCTGGATGGCGGTGCTCACCGAGCTGCGCAACCGGGGCGTGACCGATGTGTTCTTCGTCGTCTGTGACGGACTGAAGGGCCTACCGGACAGCGTGAACGCGGTGTTCCCCCTCGCGACGGTGCAGACCTTGCATCATTCATCTGATCCGGGGCAGCATCCGCTACGCCTCCCGCAAGTACTGGGACGAGCTCGCGCAGGACTTGAAGCCGATCTATCAGGCCGACACCCCGACCGCTGCTGAGGCGGCCCTGGAGGAGTTGGAAGCCAAGTGGGGCACCAGGTATCCGGCGATCATCAGGATGTGGCGGTCCGCGTGGACGGAGTTCGTGCCGTTCCTGGACTACAACATCGAGATCCGCCGGGTGATCTGCTCAACCAACGCGATAGAAAGTTTGAATGCCCGTTACCGGCGGGCGGTGCGCGCCCGCGGGCATTTCCCCAACGAGCAGTCCGCGATGAAGACGCTGTACCTGGTCACCAGATCCCTGGACCCGAAAGGGACCGGGCAAACCCGCTGGGCCGTACGGTGGAAGCCAGCGTTGAACGCATTCGCCATCACCTTCGCCGACCGCATGCCGGCCGCCGAGGACCGAACATGAAAACGCCACTTACACCGTTCGTCCCAGTGTTTGACTCGAGCGGTCCGGCGGGTTCGCTCGACCTGTTATTTGCCGTTGGTGGCCACTGTCCGTGGTGCGGCCCGCCGGATGTCAAGGAACGGTCGGCGTGGCTTGAGAGGAGCGTGGCATCGCCCCTGACTGGGATGTGCCCGCCGACGGATCCCTGATCCCCTCGATGAGAAGGAGACAGGCTCATGGTCACTCTCGGCGTTGACGCGCACAAGCGAACGCACACCATCGTCGCGGTCGACGGCAACGGTCGACAGCTGGCGTCGAAGACGATTTCCACGACCACGAAGGATCATCTCGGGCTGCTGACATGGGCTGAGCAGTTCGCCGACGCCGACGGTCTGCTTTGGGCGATCGAGGACTGCCGGCATCTGTCGCGGCGCCTCGAACGGGACCTGCTCGCCGCGGGCCAGTCGATCGTGCGGGTCCCACCGAAGCTGATGGCCCACGTCCGCGATTCGGCACGGACCTATGGCAAGTCCGACCCTATCGACGCGCTCGCTGTTGCCCGTGCGGCTCAGCGCGAACCGGACCTGCCCGTCGCCCGGTTGGACGGCCCGGATCGCGAGGTGCGCCTGCTCTCCGATCACCGCGAATCCCTTGTCGCAGAACGGACTCGAGCGATCTGCCGGCTGCGCTGGCACCTGCACGAACTCGATCCCTCATGGGAACCGAAGAGCCGCTCGCTGGACCGACTCAGCGTTCTCGACCAGGTCGCCGCCCGCATCGAGAACCTCGGCGGAACCGTAGCCAGACTCGCTCGCGGCCTGGTCGACCGTTGCCGCGAGCTCACCCTTGAGATCAACGACTTGACCGCCGAGATCACGACGACGGTCACGAATCTCGCGCCGGCGCTCATCGCGATCCCGGGGTGCGGTGCGATCACTGCGGCCAAGATCGTCGGCGAGACGGCTGGCGTCGACCGGTTCCGATCCAAGGACGCCTTCGCGCGCCACACCGGCACGGCGCCACTGCCGGTCTGGTCGTCGAACAAAGCCAGACACCGCTTGAGCCGCACCGGCAACCGGCAACTCAACGCCGCCCTGCACCGGATCGCGCTCACCCAGGCGCACTGGCACGAGCCGGCGAAACTGATGATGGACCGTCGCAGGGCCGGTGGCGACAGTGGAATGGAGGCGCTCCGCGTGCTCAAGCGGCGGCTTTCCGACGTCGTCTACGCAGCGTTACGAGCCGACCTCGCTCTGGCCGCGGCACCCGTCGCTGCTTGACAGAGGAGCTAGGGACAGTCCCGAGCGGGCCCGGTGAAGGCAGCCGTTCGGGTCGTTGACCTGGGCAGCGGCCCGGATATCAACGACAGGTGAATCCTGACGCCGTGGCGCTGGCTGAGAACGGATCCCTTTGGTTGAGCTGTGGAGGGTGATGACCTCGAGGATTGGGCTGACATTCGTCGGTTGCATCGTGGTGGTATGGCGGACGAGGCGATCGTCAGGCAGTTGGGTGTGTTCGCCGCGCATCCATGCTGATCTGCTGGAGGCGGGATCGGCGGTGGAGTGTGAACCCGGTCGCCGATTCGATGCGCCGGCAGGGGCCGCAGGGCCCGTAAAGGCTCTTCGCAGTTGAGGGTGTAGGTGCGGGCGCGTCGGTCACGGGGTGAGGGTCGAGGTCTTCCGATGATGGAGGTTCCTACGCCGTCCACCTGGAAGACCTCGGCGTGCTCAACGCTACGTTCTCGACCCTTATCTCGACAGCTTCTGCCAGCTGGACCGGCTGGGCCTGTCGGTGACCGGACAGCAGGTTCTCGACGATCACGCGGTGTTGGCCTGCCGCGTGATCGAGCTCGATGACTGGTGCCACGAGTGCGGCGCCCAGGGCGTCCCCCGCGACACCGTGCTACGCCAGCTTGCCCATGTTCCGCTGGGCTGGCGACCGACGATCTTGCAGGTGCGGGTGCGCCGCTACCGCTGCACCGGCTGCGGGCACGTGTGGCGTCAGGACACGACCGCGGCCGCGGCGCCGCGGGCGAAGCTGTCGCGGCACGCGGTGTTGTGGGCGCTGAAGTCGGTCGTGATCGATCGGCTCTCGATCGCCCGGGTCGCGGCCGGGCTCGGTGCGTCCTGGCACACCGTCAACGACGCCGTCCTGGCCGCCGGCCGGCGGTTACTGATCGACGACCCGGCCCGCTTGAACGGGGTGCGAGTCATCGGCGTCGACGAGCACTGCTGGCGTCACACCCACCGCGGCGACAAGTTCCTCACCGTGATCATCGACCTCACCCCGGTGCGCGACGGCACAGGCCCGGCCAGGTTGCCGGACATGGTCGAAGGCCGCTCCAAACAGGTGTTCAAGAACTGGCTCGACCAGCAGAGCGCGGCTTTCCGGGACGGGATCGAGGTGGTGGCGATGGACGGGTTCACCGGCTTCAAGACCGCCACCACCGAACAACTGCCCGACGCGGTGGCGGTCATGGACCCCTTCCACGTCGTCGCCCTGGCCGGCGACGCGCTGGACCGCTGCCGCCAACGCGTCCACCAAGACACGCGCGGTCACCGAGGCCGATCCGGTGACCCGCTCTACGGCATCCGCCGAGTGCTCCGCACCGGCGCCGAGCTGCTCACCGACAAGCAACAACAGCGGCTCACCGCCGCGTTCGCCAGCGAGCAGCACGTCGAGGTCGAGGCCACCTGGGGCATCTACCAGCGCATCGTCGCCGCCTACCGCAACCGCGACCGCGGCGCCGCGAAAGCCGCGCTGGCGAAGATCATCGACGCGATCAGCAAAGGCGTGCCCGCTGCGCTGACCGAGCTGATCACGCTCGGGCGCACCCTCACCCGGCGAGCCGTCGATGTCCTGGCCCACTTCGACCGGCCCGGGACCAGCAACGGACCCACCGAAGCGATCAACGGCCGCCTGGAACACCTACGCGGCACTGCCCTGGGCTTCCGGAACCTGGCCAACTACATCACCCGCAGCCTGCTCGACACCGGCGGCTTCAGACCCCGGATACACCCTCTTCTGCGATGAGCCCGTAAACCCAAGCGCAGCAAGGGGTTGACCCGCCAGGACGAGAAGGCACCGAAGGTCCCTGACCTGGTCAGATCTGATTTCAGCGCTGCGGCGCCGAACGTCAAGTGGTGCGGGGACATCACCGATCCCCGACCGATGACGGTAAGCGCTCTACCAGAGCGACGATCATTGATTGTTCTCCGCAAACTGCTGGCCCGCCCGACCTCCGAGCACCTGAACGCAGAGCTGGTTTGCGATGCGATAAAATCACAGCTGCGACCCGTGGCGGCCGGTCGACCATCGACGGTGTGATCTTTCATTTCCCATCGCGGGAACGCAGACCTGGATTTCGCAGGACGGTGAAGTGACGCACCGGATGCGAGGGACGGATCAGCACCCTCACGGGGGACCGAACCCGGATCGATGGCATCGAGAAGCAAGGATCTGGACCGGACACGGGGTTCTAGCCCACAGCCTGGTCAAGATCGCCCGCACTGACCCCCTGAAATCCGGCATCGAAGATCACGAACTCCGCCGAGTCCGCCGGCCGGGTGGTCTTCCACGGCAGACCAACGACTATTTCAGGCTGGAGGTAGATGGCCGTCTATCCCGTGCCCGAGCGCAACGTAGGCGAGCACTGCCTGCTTAGCATCAGGCGAATCGTGCACTTATTCCTCCGTCGACGATCCAGTCGCTACCTGTCACAAAGGAGGCGGCCGCAGATGCAAGGAAGCATATTACTTCGGCGATCTCGCATGGCTCGCCGATCCTTCCCAACGGATGCACGCCTTGAACTCGTGAACTCTCGTCCGGCGGTTGGCTGGCAAAGTATTCTGCGACTAGCTTCGTGTTGGTATATCCGGGACTCACTGAGTTGACACGTACACTCGACGGCCCGACTTCTAGTGCGAGGCTTCGGGTTAGTCCCACCACACCCGACTTTGCTGCCGCATATGGGAACATACCGGCGGACGTCATGTGAGCATGCACAGATGCGATGTTGACGATACTCCCAGATGCCGCAGCAATCATCGGCACCAGCGCGTATTTGGAGCATAGCCATGCGGCCTTAAGGTCGACGGCGAATACATCGTCCCACTCGGCAGATGTAAGCGACGTTGGCTTGCCGTAAACGTTTCGGCCCGCACTGTTGATGAGCGTATCAAGCCGCCCACGACGGCGCATAATGTCCGCGATCGCGGCCGCAATCCCGGACTCGCTGGTTACTTCGACCGCCTGGAACACCGCGTCGTAGCCTTGCTCGCGAGTCTGCGCCGCGACTGATTCACCCTCTAGTACGTCAATGTCGAGTAGCTCGATAACGGCGCCCTCGCGCGCGGCGACATCGACGCACGCTCGTCCGATGCCGTTCGCGGCCCCGGTTATCACAACGACCGAATCAGCTAAACGACCAGACATAATTGCACGTTCCTTAGGTCGGGCCGTGCGCGGATGGCACTCAGCTCCTTCTCGACGCGACGCGGCTTCACCATCGACCAGAGTCGATCTTCCTGTGGAGTGGTGTCGAATGGGCGGGGTTGCGGCAAGTCTGTTTGGCCGGGGCATGTCAAGCGTATGCGGGCAGCGCTTCCATCGCCAGGATCGCTCGTATCGGCGGTGGTGTCGTTGCCCGCATTGCGCGGGAACGTAGGATCCCGACCAGCTCTCACCACCAGACACCTTCGGGCCGCCCGAGACACCATAGGCCAGCGGGAAATGAAACCAACGTGGCGCCGACGGCGCGGAACAGCTTCACGACACCACAGCCATTCGCGGAGCCGGCGCCGGTCACGATGATCGTGCGACCAGCGAATGTGCTCATCTGTTGTGCTCCTGGACGGGTGCTCCAACTCCGGTGCGGCTGCGTGCTAGCACCTGCCCTCCGGCGAATCTGGCCTGGCTGCCGAGTGCATGCTCGATGCGCAGCAGCCGATTCCACTTCGCCGTTCGCTCCGAACGGGTCGTGGAACCGACCTTGATCTGTCCGGCCGCCCAGCCGACTGCGAGGTCGGCCAGCCAATTGTCCTCGGTATCTCCGGACCGGGCCGAGGCCACAGTCGTGTAACCGGCTTGTACGGCGGCGCGAATGACGTCGGCGGCGTCGGAGATCGTCCCGACCTGGTTGGGTTTGACCAAGATCGAGTTGGCTACTCCGGCCTCGATGCCGCGAGCCAAGCGCGCGGTGTCAGTGGCGAACAGGTCATCGCCGATCAGTTGGACCCTCGCCCCCAGCGAACGGGTCACGTCGGCCCAGTCTTGCCAGGCATCCTCGGCGAGGACGTCCTCAAGCGAGACGATCGGGTACGCATTCACCCAGTCGCCCAGTTCGGCCTGCCACTGGTCGCCGCTGAGGGTGCGGTTTTCAGCAGCGAGCCGATAACCGTCCGGTGCCGCGAGCTGGTTTGCCGCGACGTCGATCGCGATCGCAGCGTCGGCGCCGGCAACGAGACCGGCGCCCTCAATACCGGACACCAGCAGGTCCAGCGCAGCACGGTTGGAGTCGAGCGCGAGGCCCAACCCGCCCTCGTCGGCTCCGAGTGCCGAGGAATGACCTAACCGTTCGGCGGAAACCGCGGTTGCCCTGCGCACGGCAGCCGCCATCTCGATCGCCTCGGTGAAGTCGCGAGCGCCGATCGGCACCACCAGAAAGTCCTGCACATCAAGCAGCCCACCTGCGTGGGCGCCGCCGGACAGAATGTTGACCATCGGCATCGGCAGCAGCGGAGTGCTGCCCGACGTCGCGGCGAGGTACTCGAACAGTGGCTGGCCGGCGGCGGCAGCGGCTGCCAGCACGGTAGCGACCGAAACCGCCAGTACGGCGTTCGAGCCGAGCTTCGCGAGTGTGGGCGTTGAATCGGCGCGCCGAAGCATCTCGTCGATGGTGCCCTGCTCGGTAGCATCCTGGCCGATCACTGCGGGACCGAGCACCTCGACGACACCGCGTACGGCTGCGCGAACCCCCAGTCCGCCGTACCGAGCACCCCCGTCGCGACGTTCGACCGCCTCGTGACTGCCGGTCGAAGCGCCCGCAGGCACCGCAGCCTCGCCGCGTGCACCGCCGGCGAGCACGACCTCGGCACTGATCGTAGGCCACCCCCGTGAGTCCAGAACTTCGCATGCGTCGATCCGCACGATCCTCGGATCAGACATGGGCGAGTCGCCGCCAGCAATCCGCCGGGTCGTCGGCGGGGCGCAACAACAGGCTGGCGCCCAGGCGAAGCACCCGGTCGGCCTCCGGTGCGGTCAGGTACTCGGCCGGCGACTTGCCGATCGCCCGAGCTGCGAGAAGGCAGCCGAGATGGCTGGTCAGGTACACGCCGCTCGGCAGGAGGTCGGGGTGCACGGCCGACCGATAGGCGGCCAAGAGCCTGTCGAAGGCGTGCCGATATGCGGAGGCATCGGCAGGTTGATGCACCGCCTTGAGGAGCAGGTGGGTGAGCATAAACGCGACGTCGAACGCGGGGTCGCCGAAGTGCGCCACTTCGAAGTCGATCACCCACAGCAGGTCGGGGCCGACCAGCACATTCTTCGGTGAGAAGTCGCCGTGTACGAGACATGTCCTGGTCGCTTCCATAGTCACGATCACGGCCTCGATCGCACCGGCCAGCTCGGGCGCGCGAGCCGCAACAGTGCGGTGGTATGGGCCAATTCGCAGCTGTTCGAACGCGTCGTAGTCATTGAAGAGCGGCAGCAGCTCGCTGCGGCGGGCCGCGGTCTCCGAATGCCACGTCCCAAGCAGCTCACCCAGCCGCTCTGGGACGTGTGCCGCGACGTGCCCTGCGAAGAGCTCGTCCTTCCACGTCACACTCGAGCCGTGAGCGGCCTCGATGACGATGACGCAGGTGTCCGGGTTGACATCGATGACCTGAGGCACATGCCCGGGCGACATCTCCCCGGCCAGCCGGAGCGCGTAGTCTCGGTGAGCGCCCGCTCGCGCTTGACCAGCCATTCGTCGGGGACGCGCAGCCGGAACAGCGACTGCTTCACCACCAGCGGACCCTCCGGGGCCGAAACCAGCATGACGACGTTCGATACGCCGCCACCGAGCGCAGAGATGGTCGCTGTGGCGGCAGATGCGATGAGGCCGCGGTCGACGAGATAATCCGCCATGGTGTGCTCGTCCAATAAATCCGACCTGGTCATGCGCGGTCAGGCCGCGGCCACCACCGCGAGCTGCCGACGCGTAGGAACTCGCGACGGATCTCCACGGTCAGGACGCCTACGTCGGCGGCCCCACGATTGCGCCCGATACCACGTGCGAGTTCGACCAGCGTCGCGCAGCTGGTTACTGCCCCGTTGTCGCGGGCTGTGCCACAAGAGGCGGCGAAGTTTTCGAGGACGGTAGTTCGATGCTCGAACCCGAGATATTGGAAAACAACTCTCACGCTGTTAAGGCCGATCCGAACCGCGTACCCCAATTCCCGGCGAATCGTCTTATAGTCGTAATCGTCCAAAAACTGCGATGTGCCTACCGCAGAAGAGGAACCATAGTTCGGGCCACATGTTCCAGATAATGACGCGGCTTTCGCTGTCGACGTACGCATCTTTCCGGTAGGCACTGGCGCATCCTGTTCGACACGAATAAGGGCGAATGGAGCGCGGAGCACCTTCATGTCAGATGGGAGGCTAGATCGACACCCAGCAGGGCCCTGCCGGCGAATTTGATCGCGTCGCATGATCCTGCATATGCCCACAACATCGAGGTATCATGGTATTCACGGGGAAGCGGCGCGCAACCGACACCGGGTCCGTGGTACTCGACCTCGCCGAACCCCATGCCATTCCATGCTTGAAAGCACTGCCCGGACCCTTGGTCGCCTCCGAGCCCATCTATGTAGCGCATGCCCGGGTAGACGGGATATTGCTTAATCAAGAGGCTCCACGAGCCCTCGTCCTGCTGCTGGAGGACACCACAGCGTCCGAGGAGCTGAGCGGCATCAAGTCCGATCTTGGAGTTTCCGCGACCATCTAGGTACCATGTCAGCTCGCCCGGCCTTTCGACCCAATGGCCGGGCGCGAAGTAACTGCGCGTGCGCGGCTCCCCCATAACCGGTAGGACCAGCCTTGACGCGGGCGGTACCTGCAGGAGATTCCACAGGTCGACCCCGCCGGCTGACGTACCACCATGCCATTCTATATGATGGCACGTCCTATAACCCATATAGGCAATTGTGGGGACTTCGTTCCTCAGCGGATCGCAAAGCGGGAAGAACGACCTCTCGACCGAGAATCGACTGCTTGTCCCATCCCTGTGATCCGTGAGCGTGACCTCGGACTGTCGGAAGTTTAGTTCGCCTGAGCCGTCCGATATCCATGCTCCGGGAACCTCTTCTCGCTGAACTGAATAGTTAGACAGGTGCTCGAAGTCGTACGGCTGACTGGTCCAGGCATGTGCGTACTCGGGTCCGAACCGGAGATAGTCGCCCCCATTGATCACGTCCCCGGCCGTCACCCCTGGACGGAAGAGTTCGGGGTCCACCCAGAGAAGGTTCGGCGATCGACGGCCGACGCTTAACCCATAGATTCGCGCGTGAGATTTGGAGACAACGAGGGAGCCCCCGTCATCAATCCGGACGGTCTCGTGGCCTGCGGTCGTGAGCCCATCGCGAAGATTCTCGAGGTCGTCCACTCGGTTCTCCTTCCGAAGTCGGCACGCCTCCATGCCCTGCCGCGGTTGCGACCATCATCGGAAACGGTGTCGGGGGTATAGTTTGTTCGCGCGCTAGTAGGTTGCCCTCCCTCCGGACAAATCGAATACGGCGCCTGTGGTGAAGCTGCACGCCGGAGAGACCATCCACCCGAGCATCTGCGCAGCCTCCTTAATAGTTCCGGGTCTGCCCATCGGAATTTTGTCCGTCATGTAAGAGAGAATGTTTGGAGGCTGCGATTCGATAAACGGGGTTTGTATTACTGAGGGAGCCAAAGCGTTGATGGTGATGCCGTCCCGGACATACTCCTTGCCTAGCGCCTTCACCATACCAATGAGGCCTGCCTTTGTTGCTGAGTAGCCGATCATGTTCGGGTTGCCCTCCTTTCCGGCGATGGAAGCGACGAAGGCGATTCGTCCGTACTGGTGCGTCAGCATGTGTGGGATGAAGCAGCGTGTTAAGGCGAGCGCTCCTCGAAGATTGACCTGGTAGGTCTGATCAAATTCACCGAGAGTCACCTCATGGCTGCGCCGCCCCAGTGGGCCTTGCACCCCGGCGCAGTTGATCAGCCCGTGAATCTGTCCGGATTTGGTCGTGATTTCGTCGACCGCGTGATGGAGCGTGCGTTCCTCAGTGACGTCAGCGAAGCAAGAGTAAGCAAGCGGGCCCGCATCTTCCGCCGTCGAGTCAGCGGCGTCGAGATCTTTGTCGGCGCAGACGACCCCGATCTGTCTGTCGGCCAGGTATCGCGCCACGCCCGCACCGATGCCGGATCCAGCGCCGATCACGACGATCGTCTGGCCCCGCATGGTCTCGTCCGCTGTACAGGTCACTCGGTCCTCCATGTACCCGATCGTGTAATGGTATCAGACATCTTTCTGGTGCGCGGCGACCGAGCTGGATGCCGTGGACGTCGCGCCGATGGTATAGGCGGTCGGCGTTGCTGCGGATAGGGTGCGCCGCGGCGCGCCCAGACTCAAGTCTTGGACTGCGCCACTGTCATCACGTACGCCAGCCTGGTGCCGGGGTGAGCGCCCCGATCTACGCCCCAAAGGGTGGCGGATGCTCGGCATTCTGCCCGAGCCCGAGCGACTCGCCCTGGCTCGCAGGCAGTCGCTGGCGTACGCCGACTTCGTGTCGCTGCCCCTGGGTGATGACGTCGAACGCCGTGCCGGTCCTCGGCCTTCCGTACTTTCCTCACTCTTGCGGCCGCGCCACCTATCAGATAGGTTTGCGTAAATGCCTATGGAGGCTCGATGGACGTGGAACACACAGCTTGCGGCGCGCCCCTGCTAGACCTTTGGCGAAGCCCGTATGTCGCGTTGCATCCGGCAGGCATAGGCGACGTGACGTTCACGAACGGGCTGCTGCATGCTCTGCAAGAAGTCAACCGCGAGGTCGTCGTTCCGACAGAGCTGCGCCGTGACCTTGAGTCAGGGTCGATCGAAAACTTTGAGGTCGCGGCCGGGAGCGTGACGGGGGATTTCCGGGGGGAGCTGCACGCGGACCATGGACTCTATTCGTGGCTGGAGACGGCCTCTTGGTCAAACGTGGGCGCGGTGGACCCAACCCTGACGCGCGCGGCAGATGATCTGATCGGTCTCGCGGCACGCGCACAGCGGCGCGACGGCTACCTGAACACCTATTTCAGCGGGCCGAGAGAAAGTCTCCGCTGGTCGGACCTTCCCGAGGGCCATGAGATGTTTCTCGCGGCCCACCTCGTGCAGGCAGCAGTGGCTCACGCACGAACAACGGGATTAGACAGCCTGCTCAGCGTCGCCAGGCGCTTCGTCGACCACATAGACAGCATGTTCGGGTCTGGGCCCGGGCAGCGACGAGCAGCAAGCGGCATTCCTGGACTCGAAATGGCGCTAGTCGAGTTGTATCGTCTGACTCGTGAGTCGCGATATCTGCGACTCGCTGGGTGGTTGCTGGATCAACGTGGCGTCGAGCCGACCGTTAACGGTGGCAGCGAGGTTCTTCTCGATCACCAGCCAGTCCGCAAGCAAAGCGTAGTTGTCGGACATGCAGTGATGGCGATGTATTTATACGCGGGCGCGGCAGATATCTACGCCGAGACAGGGGACTCCTGCTTGCTCGACGCATGCGAGCGCGTGTGGAAGGATCTTCACAAGAGTAAGGTATACATCACTGGAGGCGTCGGGGCTAGGTACTATGTTGAGTCATTTGGCCAAGCATATGAATTGCCCAGTCAACGAGCGTAGAGGATGTCCCGAGTTCCGTGGAACTTCGGTGGCGGTCCAGTGAGCATCAGGCCACGTTCACGGCTTCATCATGACAGGTGGCACCGACAGGCTGTGCGACCTCGCGTTCGAGCGCGGCGCGGAGG
>JAABUR0100002717.1_pt1 | contig 26281 bp, 25 predicted proteins | sample 5560091 | NCBI WGS metagenome assembly JAABUR01 (sample SAMN10711879, study PRJNA513375) | rock metagenome | isolation source: Antarctica rocks | place: Antarctica: Victoria Land, University Valley sud
GATGAGTAAATTGTCAAAGGTCCTCAGCATGCCACAAGAGAATATTGATGCATCCAAGCCAATGCATGTTTTCGGCGTTGACTCGCTAGTAGCTGTGGAGATTCGCAATTGGTTCAACAAGAAGTTGAATGCCAACGTCACGGTCTTCGATATATTGGGAAATGCGAGTATTTCTCAATTGTGTTTTGAAGCTGCAGGGAAAAGTTGATATTATTAGCCCTGCCATTGTGAAATTGCCGCAGTATTCAGATATCAATACACGAGAATCCTCCTTTTCCACTTTCTGCTCGCTCACGAGTATCACAGGCTCGATCTCGTGTCTTCCTCGCCTTTAAATCGAATGTATTATACCATCTGCTTCTTATCGCGCAATGGTCTTAGCGAAAAGAACTTCCGGCGGGTAGGAAGGTACCGTAGTACATAGTGACTTTAAGAAGGACTTACACTAGTAAGATTGGGTATCATTGTAAATCATGCTATCTACTGGTAACAATTAGGAATTCGGCACCTTTACGGAAATACCGCATCTGATTTACGATCCTTGAAATATCATCTAATTGGCGCGTCAATATTCCCTTCTCATTTCTCAGCCTGTTTGTGCCACCATTCAAAAACAAACTTTTTACTTTCTGGAGCCAATTGTTCATCATTTGCCGTTCCATTGGGAGAATACCTGCAGCAGATGCTTATAGACTTCATAGCTTCATGTTGATGCAGGAGAATACAGGGTTGATGCCATGGGCTGACAAGGCGACCCCCCAAGACTCTTTATCCAGAGTAAACAGTAGATCGCTGCCGAATGGAAAGAACAGCGTTGCGGTTTCGCGAGGAGGGCAGTTGTGACGGTAGATGGCTTGTCCTGGGTTTCTAGCCTTCTATTGTGAGCTTAGATTTTAAGAAGTTTTTGCTGAATGAATTTTAATTCTTTCTCAATATTGCGTATTACAGCCGCTCTTTTCATCGCAGAAGGAATTCTACTAAAGACCGCAATAGCGAGGAGAGACGATTTGATTCGCACAATGCCCAAACGAAGCCCCGAAACCACTTCATCAGGCGTTGAGAAAGGGCAAATATCGCCACTGCAAGCACAGAGCGCCATTACAAACTTTCTTAGAGGATGGACAGTTCATGTGGCAACTACAGGGTGCATTCTCCCTTTCGAGCGTGACATAATGGAACCAGCTGATCTCGTTCTATGGATAGGCTTTGTCTGGCTGTGTTTCTGGCAAGCCTGGAAGTCTCTATTGTAGCAACGTCGTTAGTAGCTATCACAGACGGTTTAAAAGGATTCGGTCAGAGCAGCTGGATTATCTCCGTCTATATGCTCATTTACACTGGTAGATTGATATCAATAGATCCAAGGGCGGGCGAGCGCTTCGCTTACTGTATGCTAAGGCTTCTTGATCGTCTGGGCCAAGCTCAGCGACATTTTTGGGCGGAAGTCATCACTTATATGCTCCCTTGGGCTATTCATTGTCGTTTCTGGAGCATGTGGAGCTGCAAGAACAATGTCGCAACTGTGAGAGGTCTTCGATTCGTTTGTATCCAAGTATTTTCGATGGCTCGCAACATGTCAGGATCATTCTTCGAGCATTTAAAGGTATAGGGGTTTCCCACCTTCCCCATCCCCTTTCCCGCCGCTATCCCTTCCACCCACCCCCACCCCCTCTCCAGCCTCCCCATCTCTTCACACTTCCCCTACCCTTCTATCATCTCTGAGTTCCGGAATCCTAGCTTGAGACGAAACGTAATAAAGATGAGATGTGGTGGAGCGGCGTTTGGGGTGAAAGATGGTGGGATAAAATGAAATGGATGGGATGGGAGGTTGTGAGAGGCGGAAAAAGAATGGCCAAGACGTGGAGGTGAGGATGGAGACTTTTACCAGTCTCAAACAAGTTCCCCCGTCCTTGGGTCTGAGAACCCTTCTTCAGAAAGCATTTCTAGGAAGCAGATATTGCACACGTAGCAACCACATCAGAGGACCGAGATGGCTCGTAAACCTGACTGTTATGCCTCTCCGTCCTTTTGTTAAAGTAATGATGAGTGTATACGTTAGAAAGGGGGCGACATAAGTGTAGGTTAATTCTGCCCTTCTTTATGTTCGTTTGTTTATTTGTGCGGGTAGGCACGAAGTTGTGCTGAAAGAATCTACACTATAGAAACGGTAAGCCAAGTCCCCCAACTTACCCAACCCCCAAATCCCATCCTAATCATTCACCCCCCCCACACAGACCCCTGTGATTCTAAAACCTCATCTCCCCCCCACTTGCTCTCTCCTTCAACGGAATGCCCTCAAACTCCGCAAATCCGAGCGCTAAATTCATATTCTGCTGTGCCTGCGTTGCCGCGCCCTTTAATAAGTTATCAATCGTCACGCAAATCACTACTCTCTTCCCCTCGCTATGGACGCCGAAGCCACCGACCTCGACGCCGTGGGTGCCGCTGATGGCTTTGACGGAGGGGGGTTCGCCGGTAATTTTGACGAGGGGCTCGCCGGCGTAGCGGTCTTGGTAGAGGGTGCGGATGTTGCGGGAGGTGAGGGGGGAGGCGAGTGGGATGGAGATGGTGTGCTGCAGCGAGAGAGGCATACGTTAGCAGGGAGGGTGGTTAAAGAACGTATCGGAAGCTTACGTGGATGCCCTGAAACCAGACGGCGACGTGGGGGATGAAAGCAACGGGGTGGCCTAGCTGAGTAGAAATTTCGCGTTCGTGGATGTGGTCTGTGAGACTGTAGGGGATAATGTTGTTTGTAAGGTTTTCGAGATCGTTTTTGGGGCTCGGCTTTGTGCCTGCGCCTGAATAGCCTGATACGCCAAAGACGGTTGGTTGGCCGCCTAGATGCGGGATTAGTGGAGCGATTCCGATCTGAGCTGCGGTAGCGTAACAGCCTGGGTTGGATATTCGGGTGGCTTGGGCAATTTTTGCTCGGTCGACGAGTTCTGGGAGGCCATAGGTCCAAGCACTATCAAACCTGTAGTCTGCGCTCAGGTCTACGATGACTGTCTGCTCGTTGCCGACCTCTTCGATGGCATCGACAAAAGGCTTGCAGACGCCATTAGGGAGGGCCATGACCCAGCAGTCAATCTCACCCTTTTCTTCCATCCGTCGAACGTCATCAGCTGTTAGGTTTTCGTAGGTGATATCTCTTTTGTCGTAGCCTTTGAGCTTTTGTCCAGCTAGCTCTCGCGACGAAACATGGCGAAGATCCATGTTGGGATGAGCATTGAGGAGGTTGATCAGCGCTTGACCTGTGTAGCCTCTTGCACCGATAAGAGCGACTCTGGCAGGTTCCTTATTTGAAGAGTTCTTTGCACCAAAAGGGGGGTTGGGATTAGTTGTTGTGGCGTAGTTGCGTGATGAAAGAGCCAAAGGTCTTATCCGATGCTGCCTTGCGCTTCGCCATACATTCGATCTATTCAAACAATCACTTTTCATCGAGTACGCTCTTGCTTGCTGTGCACGTGGGCCTAGATTCATGGCCGCCCTGGCGGCCTTCTGAAGCCGCGATTCGAGATTAATGTCCCCAAACATATCACGCCCATGCTTTCCAAACTCCAGCATAAGCTCTTTAACCTCATCACCACTTTCGATACCATACCAAAAAAGGACTTCTCCATCTTTCGTAAGGCTACCCTCTGCTTTGTCGAAGAACCAGGTCAAGTTTTCGTCGTCTGTCTTGACGGTCCACATGAGCTTCGGAAAGTCTTTTTTGATGCTTGCGAAAACGTTGTCGGATACATTGGTAAGCCATCCTGCCTTGGTAATCGTAAATGTAGCCAGGTGAGCTAGGGAAGATCCAGCTTGAGGAGGAAGAACGATAGCCATAGCTTCCATTGGCTCATCAAAATAGGCTTTAAAATCATGCTCACCCAGGCCTTGCACATATCTATCAACGGTCGCTCGAGCATCTAGACCTTCTCGGTCACGGACTAGCACCTCTTTGAAAGCCACGATATTCTCAAATTGTGACAAGCTTGTACTGGTGTGTACTTTGTTACCTCTTCGGAGCAGTGTCCCTGCTCCTGTGTCCGTGAATAGCTCTTTCTGTAGATCTGCGGGATGTATGATAGCAACGCTTGACGATCTAGGTAGATCCATCAAAAGCTCTTTCAATTCCTTGATTTTTAGCCTAGTACCGTGTCTGACCCACCACTGAGACATTAACTCATCGTACTCTTCGTCGAGGTTTATCGCTGATATTTTTTCTTGCGTATCACCGTTGAAGAGGCCACCCTTTTCCGACAGGTATACAATCTTCAAGGGTTGAAGAGCTCGAGCCAACTCACCCGCAGCCACATCCGCATTAACGTTGAGTACCTGTCCCTCGGCGCTTTCGGCCATAGAAGTCAAGATTGGAAGGCACCCTGCTCCTATAGCAGCTTCAATTGGCTTTTTGTCAACCTTGTTAATCTTTCCCACTAGGTTGTATTTCTCTTTGTCTAGATAGTCTGCAGTAAAGACTCCCGAGGTGATCGGACGTGCTCTTACACCCATGTCCTCTAATGCCTCGACCAACTTGAGATTCTCTTCCAGAAATAAAGACCTTGCCAATGCCAATGTCTTCCCATCTGTTATCCGTATCCCGCCTTCAAATTGTGGTTCCACCCCTGCAGCCTCGAGCATTCGATTCAGTTGAGGTCCAGCGCCATGGACCACCACAGGAAAAAGCCCAATATGATTGAGAAAGGCGAGAGCAGACGACAGAGTCTGTAGATGTTCAGTGATAATGGCGCCACCGACCTTGATTACCGCAAATTGCTGGGATTTGACAGAGCTGAAATGAGCCAGGTATTGTTGGACTTCTCTTTTAGACCCAATGTTGCTCAGGAGCTGGACGACAGTTGACCGTGTGGAAAACCGAGAGTCGGCGGGTGAGGAGTACTGCCTTTGTGAGTCACTCAACGACGAAGAAGCCACTGGGAGTAATATGTGCCGTGCTGGAGAAAGCTGTGGCCAGGAACGTATATAGGAATTTGCCGGCAGGCAGCAAAGGGCTCTCGCCGCAGTCCTGGAACGAAGGCAGAGCATGGCTGCTACTCTTCCTTGTCCCAGCATGCGGCTATGGAGGCGGTTTTGTAAAACTCCAGAGGCGGTTGTTTAACCACTCGTGCTCTTCTTCTTGCTTCGTTGCTGGAAAACACAATGTCGGGATCCGATGAGCTGGGGGTGCAGGGGCCTCAAGAACCAGGCTCAGCGCCCCATACCAATTATGGAGGAATATCACAGACTGACAGCACACTGCCCAGAAATTTGTATGCCCAAAGGGTGTTCTTAACGATTTTCTTGAACATCCGATTTATCAAGGGGAAAAAGAAAGCTGCGATATCGCAAATACCTTATTTCCCCACTAAAAAAAAGTGACAGAAAGCTTAGGTATTCGGCTATTTACGGCTTTGTGGGTTAGCGCTGTCGGCGCCGCACTGTCACACTGTGTACAAGTAGAAATTATAGGGCTAGACGAATCATAGTCACGTGAACATATAGGACTCTGTACATAGATACCATAATGTTTGGATCCCACTTCTCTATTCTGTGCATGCGCGTATATACAAGTTCTCGCATACGTCTAGCGTGTGCGTATGTAACGTCTTGAGACATTTGAAGAGGCTTATAAGTTCGGCTCAGGCATTATTGGCGTATTCCAACGTGGCCTGTGGCATCACTATCCTTGCCACCTGATCTTGTCACTACGTAGCATGCTTGCTAGACCAATGGGCAGAAGCCTCTTCTCCCCCATACTCAAACTTCCAAACCTCTTGAGCACATCACCACCGTATAGTTGTGCTACCCACTGGTAATATGGAGTCATCCCATGCCAATCACCGTGAATCTCGCATTTAGCCTCCGATTTTGGTGGCAACTTTTCCAGTGCATCTTCCACCTCCGACATCCGTTCAACTTTACAAATCCTCGGTTCCCCCAAAAGGTCAGTATACGCGTCCCACAGGGGATAACTCGTTTCCTCGAGGTAGCGGGTATATTCTTCAAGACTCATAAAGGGTTCGTCTTCTGCGGGGACATATGCAGAGCGGCTGTTCGTGTGACTTCCGATTTCGCCATCATTGTAAGCTTTCCTTGCATCCAGATACGATTCCTCCTCGCGCTCGAAGGCTTGCTCAATTCGCTCCATAGGGTCTTGATAGGCATCCGCGTGGACAAGGAGTAATGGGATGAGTGGATTTTGGAGATCCAGTCCGCCGAGCTCAATAGGGAAGTAGAAGAAACCATGAGAAATGTCTGTCATCTGGAAACGTTCGGCCACCATTCTCTTTAGATATCCGATGGCACTGTCTTCGATGTCTTTACCAGCAGTGAACAGCTTTCGTTGTATTCGAGCGAATGATTCAATGATCAGGTCTATGTGTTGCTGACCAAGACAGTCGGCTGGCTGCCCAAAATGTGTGGCGAAGAATCTCGAAACATAGGTATTCCACGCTTGAACCCAAGCTAAGACGCTTTTGCAAGCCGATAGCTGTCGTCGTAGTTCTTCTATATGATCGTCGACTTCTTTGTCGTCTATCACCCACTTCCCGGACGCGCTGAGTCTGAGAAAACCCCACTGTACCGAGCCTTTGGGGAGCCCCTCAGCTGTAACAGCAGACTCGGATTTCCCTCTTATTTGGATGGAGCCAGTCTTCTCCGTATTGAGAGATAGTCCCATCACCTCTGTGAATTCTCTGATAGCCTTCCAAGCAGTGATAGCCAATTCGTCTTGACCCCAGAACCACAGGTCATCGTGAAACCTGTAGAGGTTGGTACTCGTTGCCTGGTTGACAGAGAAATCCAGGCAGAACAGAACGGCTTCTCCTAAAGCATCGCTGAGGACATGTTGAATTGGAACGCCATTTCGTCGCACCTGAGTCTGGGCCTCGGGACCATCATGAGCGAATATGATGGGTGGTTCTAGGAACTTTCTAAAGAATTTAAGCCATTCTTCTGGTACGCCAAAAAACTCTAGTACGGCAAAGATCGTAGCATGAGGGAGTGATGGTCCAAACCACTTGAAGTCAGATTGTAGGATCGTGAAGGAACCATAGAGGCGGGTGTTGACGAGAGACTCAGTGGTAACCAAGTGAAGAATGGACTGTTTAATGGCAACTGGTGATTTTACCTCGCTGTCCTCGTCTGTGCTTAAGTTACCGTAATCTCGAGGTTTCTCGCTGATGCTCGACGGTAGTTGCGTCAATAAGAAGTCGCGTTGATATTTGGAACGCCTCTCATTCCTGACCGTCGACGAGTTCTCATCGCCTCCACCCAATCCAACCCTTCCTCCTGTTCCTCCGGCTCCCCTCTCGGAATGTGCTCCACGGCTGGAACCAAGAAAGCCTTCTCTTCTTTGCCTAGCTTTCCTGTCGAGCGACCGGAAAGAGGATTGCTTCCAGGCACCAGAATGGAAAAAGTCCATGAATACGGTCTTCAAATGTACAGCCCACATCGTACCGATAAAGTGCAAGAACAAAGCTTGTAAGATCTCTTCATCCATGAAGACACGATACTTCCCGTTGAGGTGCCGTCGCATATCTAGCGGGATTGGGTTGTCACCCCATGACCACGAGTCTATCGCGTCCAACTCCATGTTCAGAACATCTGCCAGCTCAACCAAGACCAGAGGGTTGCTTTGAAACTCAATGATTGCATTCCTTTTGTCACGAGATAGCAAATCCATGCGCAATAACCCCTTGATGCACCATTCCACGACATCGGGGGTAAAGTTTCGTAACCGCAGATTGTCCTTGATGTGCTCTTTAAGGTTTTCCAAAGGCGTCTTAGAGAGCTTCTTGGCCTTTGAAGTGGCGCCGAAAAGGTTTGATAGATAGTCCTTGATGGTAACAGGGTCGGATTTCGTAGAAGTGTTGAACACAATCGATTCCCATTCTGCTCGCTGTTCATGCATTTCCGCACGACCAACCTGCTCAAACGAGTCCTGCGAAGCTGTATCTGACTCTGCGTGGGTAAGACCAACCGATCCTGACACTGCATCATTCGGATGTTCTAGCCACTCCGTGACAAGCTTCCCAAACAGTGAAGCGTATTGGTATTTGCGGGATTGGATATCCAGAGCTTTTTCAAATGTTACCTGCCACTCTTCTAGCAAGCTTGGAGACACTGAATTATCATGGCGAGATTGATTTAGAAATCGTTGCACGTTCTTGGTAAAAAGAACATCCAATACCACCTTGTCTTCTTGTTTGAGAAACCAGTCTAGAAGGAGACAGATTCTCTGAGACTGGCTTAACTCATTTTTAACGTCGTCAAGGAGCGACTTCTTCTCGGATTCGAATGCATCACGTTGGGTTGAGAGAGCTGTGAGCTTGGTGGCTGTTATACGGTGCATCGACTGTGAAAGAGCTATAGAAGAAGCCATGTTACGTGTTGATGGACTATCAGTACGGTACGTAGATTACTTTGTAAAGATGCTTTCAATAAGATACATGGAGGGAATAGCGACAGGTAATCGCTTTGACTGACGCAGAATATGAGACGGAACAGGTGCTTTAGGCCGGCATTCTATGAGTCAGGCAAGAAAGAGTCGTATATATGAAGAACAGTCCGGCCGTAGGATGCTTGTAAGTACTGTAGCCTTGGGTTCAAAGAAGCTTTGGTGCCAGCCCTAGGGCGCAATGCCATCCACTGTCAACGCGAACTCCTGCCACCCCAGGATTACGGCAGCTAACCATATGTAGTAAGGATAGTGACTCAGCGTCGCTTATTTGACCCATAGGAAGATTGAGGGGCAAGTTGAGATTCTCATGTGCGGGGTAGCAAGAAAAAGGGGGTTGCTTCTCAGCCTTCTCACGGGTCAGATAAGCGACGCTGAGTCAATATCCGTACTACATATGGTTAGCTGCCGGAATCCTGGGGTGGCAGGAATAGCGATCGATGCACGGGCCACATATTCTACTGGGCTGAACTAGTTGGACTGTCTGTTGAATATTGCGAGGCATTTAGCACTTCCATTTCATATCTACATACCTTACCAGTTAACCATATGTACTGTGGTAATAGAATGAAAAACCTTAGAATCTTCAATTTCAATTGGCTCAAAAAAGTACTGATCACGTGATCTTCTGTCTCGCAACCCTGTGACCGAACATTCCAAATATCTGTTTACTTCCTGTTCAGGTCCCGTTACACGTATTTTCAGTGCTCTTCATCCGTATCATGCCATGTGATCAGACTATCGTATCGTATGCAGTGTCATACATTGCATCAAGTCTGAGCCAATGGCCGAAGACAGTTACGCGCTGCCGTCCGATTGAAGCATACCTCATCTTCGATCAAACTCTGAACAAGGGTGTGATAAAAAGAGGGGAATCGCGACCGACGAGGCGATCATATATGTCTCCCTCTAAGAATCTCACATCGCAAGATAGTATTGTCTCTCGAACCACGCAAAAGATTTAAAGACCAGGCAACAAAATGATCTTCGACCAATGATCAAAGCCTCTGAAACACAAGGATAAAATCGTATAATATCTGTCAAGATCGAAGTTGAATGAGTTAAATTGAGGGATTGAGACCATTGCTTGAATAATTGATTGTGCAAAGAGGAAATTAAAATGTATTTGATACGAATGCTAGGCTTGGTGGCCTTGATTGCGGCCTTGGTACCAGTGTGGGCAGTGTAAGTCCAAGAAGAAAGCGGATTTCCGACGACTTTTCCTGAAACGTCATTGGCCAGCCGTAGCTGACTTTACACCAGTCCTGGAGACCGGACCGCCAACAAGCGGGCAACTGCAATAGAGCCGGTATATGACTACGTCGTCGTGGGCTCTGGACCTGGTGGCGGACCCCTTGCAGCTCGTCTAGCCATTGCAGGACACAGAGTGCTCCTCATCGATGCCGGAGATGACCAGGGCAACAGTATACTCCAGCAGGTCCCTGCACTGCAACTGCAATCTACCCAGGATCCGGCGCAGCGGTGGGACTATTTCGTGCACCATTATGCCGACAATACTAGGCAAGAGAAGGACTCCAAGCTCGTCTGGCGGACGCCGGATGGTGGGACTTTTGTCAATACACCAGGAGTGAATACAGCTCCGCCGGCTGGTTCTACTCCGCTTGGAATCCTCTACCCAAGAGCGGGAACATTGGGTGGATGCGCAGGGCATAATGCCATGATCACCATCTACCCGCACAACAGCGATTGGGCTAATATTGCTTCCATCACTGGCGATTCTTCTTGGGCGCCGGACAATATGCGAACGTATTTCGAACGACTTGAGAGAAACCGATATCTCCCAAATGGCATTGTCGGTCACGGCTTTGATGGGTGGCTCGAGACGAGTCTAACGGACCTAGATCTTGTCGTTGAGGATCGGAAACTGATCTCCTTGGTGGTAGCAGCCGCCACAGCGATGGGTAAATCCCTGCTTGGAATAATCGTTACCACCGTGACGGGCCTTGGTGAAGTTCTTACGCAAGATATCAATGCCGACACCCCTAACAGAGATCAGCAGCAAGATCTCTACCAGGTGCCGCTGACCGTAGGGGACACGAGCGTCAAGCGTACCGGCCCGCGGGACTTCATTATGGATACTGTAAATGCAGTGAATTCGGATGGCTCGCGGAGATATGTCTTAGATATCAGTCTCAACACACTCGTGACCAAGGTCCGCTTCGACACAAGCGGTTCCACCCCCAAAGCAGTAGGCGTCGATTTCCTGACAGGAAACAGTCTCTACCGCGCCGACCCTCGTTCTGGCGGCGCCCCAGCGGGCACACCAGGAAGCGTTAACGCCAGCCGTGAAGTGATCCTCTCGGCCGGCGCCTTCAACACGCCACAACTGCTCAAACTCAGCGGGATCGGTCCCGCCGATGAACTCAAGAGCTTTTCCATCCCCGTGCTTGTTGACCTCCCCGGCGTCGGCACCAACCTGCAAGACCGCTACGAGACCAGTCTTGTCGGCAAGACCACATCCGACTTTGTCGTCACCTCCAAATGCACATTCCTGCGCACGCAGCCAGACCCTTGCCTCGTGCAATACCAAACCGCGCTCTTGCCCAAGGGACCCGGTCTGCTCTCAAAGGGTATCTACACTTCCAACGGCATCGCCGTCGCCATGGTGCGCAAGTCATCTGCCGCGGCCGCGACCGACCCCCCGGACCTGCTCATCAGCGGCGCGCCCGCCTTTTTCTCGGGTTACTACCCTGGCTACGACAACTTCGGCCTCTCTGACGCCCGCCACTGGGCCTGGATCGTGCTGAAGGCACACTCGCGCAACAACGCGGGCACTGTCAAGCTCCGCTCCACAGACCCGCGCGACACCCCCATCATCAACTTCAACTACTTTGACACCGGCACGACAGCCGGTGGCGCCGACGAGCTCGACCTGCAGGCCGTGTACGAGGCGATGCAATTTTCGCGCAAAATCTTCGACGTCCTGGTCCCACTTGATGGCGCCTTCACCGAAGTCTGGCCAGACCCACTCTCATCCGTCAACGCCAGCACCGAGGCTGGCATGAAGGATTTCATCAGGAACGAAGCGTGGGGCCATCACGCGAGTTGCACATGCCCGATCGGCGCGGACGGAGATCCGAATGCGGTGCTGGATAGCAAGTTTAGGGTTCGAGGGACGACGGGTTTGAGGGTCGTAGACGCGAGTGTGTTTCCCAAGATTCCGGGGTTCTATATTGCTGTACCAATCTATATGATTAGTGAGAAGGCGGCGGATTCGATTTTGGCGGATGCGACGGCGGCGTGAAGGTGAGAAAAGGGCATGGATCGAGGGGGAAGTTGCTAATGGGCTGGTTAATGAAGAATGGCATCGGTAAGAGATGGATGTCGCGTTAATAACGAAGTTAAAACGAGTACTACATGGAACAATCTTTTCTTTCCCTTTACTTTCTCTCGTTCCAGGGAAAGCGTAACAAGGCTGTCGAACGGGAATATCATTCTCTCATGAACACTTAGCAAAGCGCCCATTTCTTTCTCCTTCCCCTACCTTCTTGTGCAACAACCATCTCCCCTCAACCCAGCTCTCTGCCCCCTAAAATTAGAGAACCTCCGCTCACGCTCCACCAAGCGTATCTGAAGTCTAACCTCTACAGGAAGGAATAAAGAAATATCGATGAATACAAGCTGTGCAATAGAGCAAGCAAACAGAGGATATTGTCGTGGATATTGTAGCTGGGGATGGATCTCGACTATTGGGATAATGATGGATTGTTGAATAGTCCAGTACGTAGTTGTTTTAGACGCAGCTGGTTTCAGATTAGTTGTATCGTGTTCTCGGTTTAGAAATGAAGGCAATGGTAGCAACGTTTGGGGACCTCTTCTTACTGACAAGGACGCTCGATGACGTCGCCAATGCAACGACCAATATCTGACTTAGTACCATGCGCACAACCTTCTGAGTTACCGAGGGATGTTGCCTTCCCCACCACAGTCACTATTCTTGACATCGTAAATGACATACGAAGTCTGTCCCGTTCTACGTCACTAACCGCTGCCCTTTTGACATCAACCTGATCATTCATCTCCTAGTCATGGTTATCCCGATCCGGCAGATGACAATTGGATCAGAAACTCGTCTTGGGCTCCATCTTCTGCCTCTTAATTGTGATAATAGTTGCCTCTTTGATACGGACATCTAGAATCCGGAACCTCAACTGATGCTGTAAATGTTACGTGGGAGAAGTTTGGGCAGATGGTCGAAACCTGTATTGCGGCCACAATGGTTGACATTGATGCTTTCCGTGGCGTAAAGGTCGTCTCGGCTAATTAAATCCCCGAATGAGGCCTGATGCCTGATACTCGAGAAACAGGCAAGTGGGCTTTCCAAAAACGAATTATAGACGTCGAGCATGAAGCGATGGAGTTTCCAGGTATTCCCACGAGCCACATTGACTGGTATGAGGATCTTTGTTGCCGGTTCAAGGAGCGAGACTGAAAGCATCGCCATGGCGAGCGAGGTCCCATTCGACGACACAGGCTCAAGGCGAGCTATTGAAAGGAACATAAAGGTCCAGCCGATACCTTGAAGAATTAGAAAAGTGCTAGTTCTTCACAAAATGGATCTTCGGTTAATTAGAGGAATGTGGAAGACAAGAAGGTGACATATCCAGGTCTAAAACTCGATTAACAAGGTCTTGTTTGATTCCACACGGGAAATATTACTGTGATACCTTGACCCAACAAGGCAGAGGCTATTAGCGGTATATACATATGCATCCAAGGCTTTCTATACGCCAATCCTGTAGCTGGACTTAGTTGTCCTTGTTCTCTGCTGGTTTCTTCGTATTCCAAGTTGGTGTCGAGGTTTCCCAGTCGATACATCGAAACTCCTTTCGCGGCTCCTCTGCATCCGTTTCCGTCGCGTTCATCTCCCAAAGATACCAAGCTGATGCTAGCCATTCCTCAAAGCCATTGAATCCTCGAAGTTGCTTTATCCGCTCTCGGATACGTGACTCAGCGCATAAAGTAGCAGAGTCTCTATCAATGAAGACTTTCTTATACTTCATGGGCCACGACCGTCTTACAAGCTCTATCGAGATTGCCAAATCCTGGCCAGACTGTACGATTGCTTCTCTGACAGTTGGAGCCGAATACTTTGCATGGCGATCTGGAGGATTGCACACATAATAGCCGGTCCTGATGTAAATTCGACGTAGCAGACGCACGTATCGCGGCGGAAGCCTGTCCAGAAAGCCAAGTGGGCCATCTGCAAAGCCAGATACACGGAATATAAAGGTGTTCTCACCATAGAGAACCACTGTAGCTTCTGCGTGAACTTGACGATTTAGAAGAAGAAGAGGCAGAACAGCATCTTTCTCAAACAATCCGATCTTGAAAACAGCATCATCCGCTGCTATTGGGCGCCAGAGGTCGTTACGCGGACCGTAATGGAGCGTGCTGACTAAGATACATCGATACACTTTTGTTCGAACCTCCAACGGTAGACGCAGAAAAGGGAAGAAACGACAGGGGCATTCCATTGAGGTTTTTCATAGAGTCTGTGGTCTTGTTCTTCGGTGAAATGCTCAGCTGAATCGATTGAGAACCTTCAACAATAGAGTCGTGGGAATTCGGCGTTTCGTAGCGCTGAAGATCAGTGTAGGCAGCACAGGCAGATCTGCGCCACTTTTCCACACGCCGCAATCAATATCAAAACCCTTGCCTTCTTTATCCAATAAATGCATTCCTTTAACTGCGTGGGCTGAGTTCTCAGTTGCGCTGTGCAAATATACATTCTTTCTTCTACCTTTATCTCAACGGCGTAAAAAGAAAATGGTACCATCCAGAAACCGATGATCCCGCGTTAATAAGTATACAGGAGATGTGGTGATGGATCCGTAGAGCTCTATTTGGCTTGTTGCGCTCTCTCAAGAATCTTTCTAAAATCATTGCTAGGATAGCGCTCGATATGCAAGTAGAAACTAGGCTCTAAGACCTTGATCTGTCTTGTCAATGCTTCTGTTGTAGAATATGAGTAGAACAAAAGATGACGACAATGCGAGTGCAAAATTGGCCATATTGCCAGAAGGTTGTGAGGAAGATCCCATCAATACCTTGTTGACAATCAAAAAGTCTTGTTACAAATCGACGTCAGGAATTTTATCAGTTCTTCGTCGATAATTGATAGTCTTCTGAGAAATCACAGAAAGGTTGATGTTTTTGATAATCCGATGCGGATGATACTGCGCGTCCGTTAAAACATTCCTTACTCGTGAAACACAGCGACTGGCTATCGTGAAGAGGGGAAGATGTAAAGCTAGCCAGGCAATTTGCAGCCACAGCACGAGGGTCAATGCAAGTTGCCACTAATCCATGCTGGGCTCCGATAACATGTGACTTCACTGGGTACTTCAGAAGCCCGGCCTCTCTAATAAGATAGTCGACATCCATCCTTTGAAGAAACTGATAGCTTCAGCCAACTTACTAAGAAGGATTTTGTAGCCACTGGCAGCTCTTATTTCAGCATCCATCAGCATGTCTACCACCAAGCAGAACTTCCTCCGTGCGACAACTATCGTAAGTATTTCAACGATTCTAGAAGAACCCTGAGCCTCACTGCAGACAGGTCCTCCTTACCGGCCTCGTCATCACCGCATGGTATGCACAGCTTTACCAATACCCTTTTTGGTCCCATCTAATAGCGTCGCAGCATCTCCCTATCCAGAATCAGATCCCTCTCCCTCCCCATCTCAACCATCACCGCCACCGCCGCACTCATCCTCCCCTTCATCAACGTCGCCGGCATCCAACAGGCCCAAGCACTCATCACCCGCTCCACCAAACTCCACGGCCCCAACCAACTCTCCTTCTCCTGGAAACCCCTCGCCGCACTCGTACTCCTCACAATCTACGAAACCGCCATCGCGACCCTCGCCCTCACGCACATGGCACCTCCCAGCGATCTAGCATGCCATCTAGATCGACAATGGGCTCAGCTCTATTCGAATAAGAACGCGGGCGCGATCAGAAGGATCCAGGACGTGCATGAGTGTTGCGGGCTTCATCATATAAAGGAGAAGGCCTGGCCGTTCCAGGACCAGCATCATGCGGCTGATGCTTGCGCGACAATGTTTGGGAGGCAGGAGAGTTGTTTTGGGGCGTGGAGGCGTGATGAGCAAGTTTATGCTGGGTTGTTGCTTTTGGTGGCTGTGGTGTCGTTCCTCATAAAGGTGAGTTTCATTGTTTTGCTCCTTTGCTCCTTTGAACTAACGACACTAACTCGCATCCTCTATCTTAGCTTTCTCTCTACCTCCTCTACCGCACCCGCAGCTCCTTCTTCCATCCGACACAGAGCCGCTACCACACCATCACCGCCGGTGACGCCGAAGACGACCCAGTCAACGGGCCTAACGGTCACACGGATGGCGTCCGCGGCAGGATCGAGGGCGCGTACCGTGATGACCCAGAAGCGGGGGCAGATGACGGCGGCAGTGATGGAGCGGCGGTGCCGAACGGGGCTGATAATGTCGAGAGCACGGATCATGGTCCCATTATGCAGCCGTCGAGGCTGAGGCATGAGGGTAATGGGTGGGGGGAGTAGAGGTATCGTGGCTGGGGGTGATTGGAGGAGGTAGGGGGTTTGGAGGGTGTGGTTTTTATGGCCGAGAAATCCCAGGTGAAGGACTCTTGATAATGAGGTTGGCTTTCTATGTGTTGCTTTTGAAATTAGCCTGGACTGAAGCATCTGCTGGGGGGTAGGTAAAAGCGGGAGAAATTGCTTGTGCGAACATTGATTAGACATGAGGGTTTCTAGCTGTACGAGCCTTCTTGATTTAATCGCCCGAAAGAATAATGGAGTTGATACTCGGAGAGCATGGAAACGTACAGCAAGATAAGCAGTGAGCTGTAAGTCTTCTTCGCCATATCACCTACTTTGACAATTCTCCACCTAGGCACAAAATCGCAACGCAATCCTCCCTTCAACCCCCAACCAAGACCATGGCATTCAACCCATTTGCCAAACTTTGAATCCCTCTGATTCGCTTCTCGTCTGCGTCTTCTGCGTTCTATCCAATTGCCCACCTCTCCATACCGCAGTTTGAAACGACACGGCTCCCCAGTATATTTTGAAAAATCCCAACACCATCGGCATCGCCACTCATTCCGGGCAGACGAGTTGTAGTATTCCTTTTGACGCAGTGTTCGCGAAGCCACGTCGGCGCGGTAGGTAGTCAGGTACATGCTGTCGTTTGCGCTTCGTCCGCCGTGTTTCATTTCCCTTGACTTTTTGTTCTTCCTACTTCTTTGCACAGGTGTACAGCGTGCTAGCCCGCCGCGGCGTGCAATCAGGGGATAGTTTCTATATCGCCTCCACACCCATCTTTTCGCAAAGAACTGCAGGAAGCAAGCAGGGCCACGGATAGGGTTTTGGGTTGTGTCGGAGCCAATGCTCGAGGATTGCAGGAGTCATTTGACTGGATGCTGCGGTTTCTTGTATTGCGTTCGTTGTAGAGGGTGTCGTGATCGGGTAGACGGATAAAGACTTGAGAGGCCGTTTAAGCAGGTACGGCTGGGATCAGGGGCTTCGTGGGTGGTGGATCTTAGCTGGTGAGGTGGAAGGGGTGTGAGAGTGGTCGAGCTCTGAGCTCGGTATCTATCTTTCACTTCGGGAGAGACTGGAGACTAGATATGCGTTAAGCCTGCTCAGCTGAGTTCTCCGATCCAAACGCTACGATCGATTGCATTGTCCCAACTTCAGCCTTAATTATACCCGTGACTCTCTGCCTATGCTCTTAGTGCGTGACAATGGCTTAAGAGCCTGAAATCTTCCGTGACAATATCTACTTTCACCATCCTTTCTTCCAAGCTGTCATTGTGGCCTGTCAACATATTCAAACCATCAAAGGTTCCTGATCCAGGTAAGTCGCTTCTTCGTGCTTTGAAAGCCTTGAAGCCTAGTAGTCTTGTCAATTTAGGTCGAGCGAATCGCATGCCCGATGCTGGGCCTCTGCTACTAGATACTGTTCCCTAACCGAAGACCAGATGATGAAACTTTATGACCTGATCAAAGGAGGTCAAGCGGATGTTTTAGATACAGCGCGCTATGATCTTCAAAGCAGTTGGAAAATCGCAATATAGAGTCTAAGAAAGTCATTCTTTGCTTAGACGTGAATTCGATATCAGCTTGTTGACATATATATGTATTATATACACCCCGAACTTAGGATTTGAGATTGCCGTTTTAGGTCGGGAAAGGAAGCAACTCTATGAGGGAAGATTAAGGCTTTCTGACGTTCAGCCCTGCGCTGTTCGTTGTTCCGGGCTAGGAAACATTCAAGAGGTCTTCATTAGAGAGGTTTTGGGATCAGAATCTGTATAGATCATTATCGACAGCGGCAGTAGCAGAATGTTCTAAACGAGGAGAAGGGCAGTGAGGAGGAGCTAGCAGCAAAGGTTGCCCGTGCAGAGGCAGTGGCTTGCGAAATCATAGAGTGGATCTGGCCGGAACCAGATGGTATCACGGTTCATGCAGACAGTGAGGTCTGTATGGCGATGTCTCAGGATATGCCGAGACCTGCGGGTGGAATTCGACATATTGAGCAGTACTGAAGAGAGCGGGCGAAGGCGGATCGGCCGGTGTCTTTGAGCAGTGTGTGGACTCTGGTCATGCCTGAGTGAAAAGTTAAGAGAAAATGTAGAGAATTCCGGCGAGTGATATGGCGTGAATGACACACAGAGTTTCACCTTTTCGCTCATCAATTCAGCGGACCCCACTCGAACCTACTAGAATCACCAATGCGCCCTTATCTGCCCAAGATAATGCTGCGTGTGGTCAAAGAAGACCCAGAAACCTAGGGGCGCCTCGTCCCCACCAACATTAATCCTTCTATGTCCACTTGTTTCCTTCCTGTCCCAAGCGCAATATTGGCCAACCATCTGAAATGCTGCATTCCACGTCGCGTCCTTGAAATTCAAGCCGGAGTCTCCGAATTCATTTTCATTATAGCCATCAGCCCAGGCAGCAATCTCGTCAAGCCCGGCGAGCTCGACGGGATCGCAGTCGACTAGGAACTTGAGGGCTTGAGGTCGCAAGCCTCGCGTGTTGGAAAGGGTAGATAGCGTCCAGAGGTGGTAGAATGATCTTTTGAAGCGTGCGCGTTCGGAAGGTCTCAGTGCTGGGTTGTCGCCACGGGCGCGGTCGAGATTGTGCACCTGGCAGATTTCGTCCCAGTGTTTGCAGGCAGCGGAGGCGCAACGGGCGTTGAAAAGAAAGCGCTCATGGCGAGAGAGGGAGGGTGCAGGGAAGTTTGGACGGGCTGCGGTGTGGGCCTCTTCTTGCGCAGCGATCAGACGCTCAGCGTCGCTGAAATTGGGGAGGGCTCGGACAGCGACGGCGAAGAAGATAGCAGGGGAGTTGGCGAGCCAAATGGAGTGGAGGCCTCGGGATGTCCGAGCCAGAGCATTGACGACGGAGAAGTCGGCTGTGGATTGGAAGATCTGGCAGAGTATCTCTGGTGGGAGGTCTATGATGGACATTGTGATCATCGATCCTTTTCAGGCAGCCGATAGAAGCTATCAACGTTTGGTCATGGGGATATGAAACTGTGATTGCGGGTTTACATCTGGTAACGGATGCGAATTGTAGTTCAGTCGGGCATCCCAAGCGAAAACCGTCGTGCCACTTGGACGAAGTCTTGCCTCGCAGTATTCATGGGCGCAGCTTCGTGAGAGGATGCAGTTGGAAACGGAGGGGGAGGCGGTGAAGTCTCAGGATGAAGGTGACGTCTCAGCCTATCATAAGTACCTTGTCACGCTTGTATCTACCCCAATTATTCGACCGCTTGTGAAAATCACTTTTAGATATTTTCGGGCCCCAATCCCCCAAAATCAGTGCTCCAATGCTCCTAATCTAATAGAAATAAATGCCTAAGAGGAGGATAAGCAGTACGAGCAGTACGAGCATGATTGTGCCGCTCTGACCGAACCCATTGTTTCGAAGCTTCGTCAACACGATAGTTTAATTCGTCAAAGTCTACAGGCAAGTCGCGACAAGGGCAATCAGAGTGGTCGGCACCATCATCCTTTTCATCTCGCGCCCATGCTGCTGTGGGCTTCGACATCATGGCCTTGCGTGGGAAGAAACCAGGATGTTCGAATATATTGTCACCTCAGCGAATTACATTAGGTGGCTCGTAACACTACGCTATTCATCAATGTCAGCATTAGCATAAGGCGACTAGCAGGATCAAACGCAGCCGTAATAAAAGCAAAACAAGGTCAGTGATAGTCATCTGCTTGTCTGGGCCACGCATAGCCTGATGTTGTGACAATACCATCTGTCTCGTCTTTTACTTCAGTATGGCGAGCACAGGGGTATAATGTCTATAAAAACCATGCTCATTCCCCTATGCCAAATCTTCTTTCCACTCAGAAAGCCAGAACATATTTTCGTTAACTTCCTTTAACTTGGTCTGTGACCTTCTATCTCCTCTAACATTTCTACCATCTTTCGGACGTGCATCCGCATCCTTCACCGTGACCGAGTCTCTCCTGCACGCAGTCCAATAGCGTCATGCATTTCACTCCCCAAGGTCCAGGTTCTCTTCGTTCCATCAGCTCTTTTCTCGCTGTATTAGCACTCACAGGTCCCATCCATTCCGTACTTGCAATTCCAGCTAGCGCTGCAGCTCCGCACAATAAACGTGCACTCGATGTCCCCGGACTGGGAGTCGAGCTTGAGATCGCTCGAATCGTGTACGATCCAAAAGGCAAAAAGTATGAGGATATGAGCCCAGACAGGAGAGAGCAACTCAAGGGTGCAATAATCACACCCATCGGTTTTGGCAAAGACCATCCTAAGCAGAACTGGGATATCACCGCTGAAATTTCTGGCACGAATAAACCTTTCACAGAAATCATCTTAAATGGCAAGAAAAATGAGATCGGAAAACATGGGACGGAGAAACTCGGCGAGCAGATTACCAAATATATGGTGCGTACATTCTAATTCACTTCAAGTTTTCGTCTTGCTTGTTCTTACGCGATTGACTTTCGAAATATAGGGGGATTGGGCTCCATGTCGTGACAAAGACTGTAAAGTCCAGATCGAGGGGTTTGCAGAGTACAACCCGTGGGCTGTACTGTGGCCCAAACCAGAAACAAAATTCGATCAACTCGGTATCAGCCCTCAAGTCACAGCGGCACTGCCACTGGGAGGTCTACTGCAAGTCCTCAAAGACGGCAAAGACAGAAAGGACAATGTCCTAGCTAACAAAGGCGCTTCTTACAACGGCAATATCGTCATTGCGACTAAAGACAGCTTCAAGGACTTTGGGAAGATCAAGCCGAACGACATCACCGACGAATTCCTTGGCTTCTTCTCCCTCCTCACAACTTACTGCATCGTCGCCAACGACAACGATGAACGTTATGGTCCCAAACGTTCACTCAACATCATGCCACGTACCGATTTCCTCAGCATGTACAAGAAATTCATCGAGGAGAAACTCAGAGCCGAGATCACCGAGTGCGGTAATTCCCTCTATACCATCGTCTCCACCGTCTCCGGGGTTTCCAACGATAAATTAAAGGACTACGAATTCAAATGGAAGCCCGACGATCTTCGCAACAAGGTTGATCAAGACTGGGATGGCAAAGACGATATGATCAAAAAAGGCCGTCTGGGCGTCAAGAATTTTCTAGATACCTTGCAAATGAACGATAAAGTCGCGAAACATCAGCTCGATCTCCTCAAACTGATGGACTTATCAACCCGTCACGGACAAATCGGCGGTCTGAATGACCGTATGGAGAGCGTAGTGGACCATCCATCATCTCCGGCTCCGATCTTTGAGTTTAGAGACTTGGATGCTATTAAGGGCGGTGAAGTGGCGAAGAGGATGGGGGAGTACGAGGATAAGGCTATCGAGATGCATAAGAAGGCGAAGACAGATAACGCTGTGAGCACTCGGGCAGATGTTGTTGGGAAGTGTAAGCCGAAGAAGACGGAATGTCCACCTGGCCAAGTACCGATTGCTACGACGGGGAAGTGTATGGATGTTGGACCGATTCCAAAGGAGTAGACTGTGTCGTACGATGAAATGTAAGACTATGGGGGTGAATGGAATGGTCTGTGAATTCATTTTCGGGGCAAGCGATTGATTGGTTGGTTGGTCGGTACCATCTGAAATCGTTTGGGAATGCCACTGATGATGGTAACAAGCTAGCTGTCATATGAAATTTGTGAGTTGGGAAAGAGCGACAATAACTTGAGAAAAAGCAGTAGTTCCTAGAAGGTAATTATGTTCACATGATTAACCATGCATTCTGTAAGGTATTTCAGTAAGCAGTAGCGTGTCAATAATATTCACAGTATTCATCATGTTTTTTTTTCGTGCCTTTTTCCTCGTTCGTTATTTCAATTCTTGGCTGGCAACGATATTCACCTGTCCGTGATGCCGACTACGAACCTTTTGATTCTATTCTGTGTTCGAATAGAAGTCAGAAGAGTCAAGAGATCTCAATTCGACGCAATTTGAACGATGTTAGAATGTTGCGTGAGCAGAAAAGTCGATCGTGCAGAGTTTTCACCTACGCGACAACATCTTCCCTAACAGTCACAATCGATCTACGAAGAAGATTAATGACATGTCGATGTCAGTAAAAGATGAAAAGATATCTAGCGTTAGACAACTCAGATGAAGAGTCTGAGAGTTGTGACTGCAAGTGATCGTGAGGTTTGCGATCATCGATCGCGTCGATATACTGAAACGTCTTCATCACATCGACAGTGCCGTCGAGTAATTGATGAAAAGATATCAGATAGAATAGTCGTTCTCAGTCTGAGAGTCATGACTACAATGTTCGAAGAAGTAGTGATTCGTCGATCATGCTGATATACTGAGAAGACTTGAGCTCATCTTCTTTACTTGACGTCAAGTCATACATCTATCTACGTGAAAAATTGAGAGCAAAGAAGAACGATCAGAACGCATTCTCTTCTATTGATCAGAGTCATTCATCGAACGATTGCGATCGCACGTTTATACTAACAATTCATTCAATGTCTACGTGACACAAGTCAAATCAAAAGAAGGAAAGAATTATTCAATACAATCACACTCTACCTTCTCATCGTGCGCATCTCTCTTTCATCGCATATTTCTCTGCTCAATGAATGACAATCATTGAGCAAGAGAACACAGCTATCGACATTACAATCACAAGCATCACGAATGCAAAGAAAACGTTCTTCATCTTCGAATCGAGAATCGAATCGGGACATCGTTTGTAAAGAATATCGTCAATGAAGAGCAGAGCAAAGATGATGCGTTACAACAAACAGCACAGGCACTCATAAGAGTTTACTCGAGCGTCACGCGCTGAATAGAAGCTTTAGGTTCATTATTTGGTACATAGCCTCAAACCTATTGTATCGACGACGCGAAGTCGCCGTGTAGTCGGCGAGCGGTTTTCTCCCCCAGAGGGTTTTGTCCGTTCGATACACATAGCATAGTTTCCCCCATGGGTCGGATCTAAACCGATGTCACAAGGGTGTATGAATTACAATCTACAATCTACAATCTACAATTTACTTTCTACTAAGCAATGAAGTAAACTTTTTAATCAAGGTTCAGCTTGCACTGAAGGCTATTCTATCGGCAAGCGAAGGTGGCTGACTGCTAGATACATACTCGGAATTGGGTCGGCAGATGCCGGCCACCGGGAAAGTAGATATGATCATTGACTGATTAAGGGCCCCGCCGCATTACTTCTACGCTGACGACTATTGTAGCTGTTTGCTGCCTCGTGCTCTCCCTTCAGTCCCCTCGGTCCTCTCCCATGCTTCTTCCTGCTCCCTCTCTGCTCTCTTACCCTCTCTCTTCTTATCTGCTGCCATCACATGTTACCAGGGAACCGAAATTAGACGGAATGGATACTGGTGCTTTACCAAGAGGGTATCGACGTGTTGCATATTGTCTCGTTCCCATAGATGAAGTACCTGGATCTAATAGAATTCTTGTTCTTTTGCGTCTCTTGAATCAATCCTTCAGTTCCAGTCGTGGCATATCCTCGAACTCCTCGCCCTCTCCGTCCGACTCTGTCTGAGGCGACGAGAGATACGGTACGTAGACCTTTGACCATACGTCTGCAGTGAAGTTATCGGTCTCCTTGTCTCGTTGCTCGGCGGCTTCGGTGGGTTTCACGGTCGGAGAGGTTTTCATGGCAGATTCCAGAATCGTGACGATGAAATTGAAGATGGTTTTCCCGCCTTCTGGATTCATGACATCGTAGGTCATGGATGATTCAACTTCCCCGTCGGCATTGATGGCCATGAAGCAGTATCGGTATCCGTCCGTGTAGAATCCTTGCGTAACCGTATTCGTCTTCCCAGCTCTTATACGCAACTCTCGCAGTATCGCGAGATACGTAAGAAGTTGCAGTTCAGCTGTGGAAAAGAGGTCGCGCCGCTTTGCCGCCATTGCCACGAGGAATATACCGTGGGCAGCATCGTCCCGGCCGCTATAACCAAAGCCCCAATCTGCACGTCCAGTAACGCGGACTTTCTCGTTCATATTTGGGTCCATGACTTCGACAGCCAACTCTACTTCTGGATAAATCCTGACCATTTCTCGAACTTCGGAATCTTGTGAGATGCCTGAGCGAGACGCAACCTTCCGTTTCTTTGGCGAAAAATGAGTAGAATGAAGGTCCATGACATGTAAGTTACAGGCTATTAGCATCATGTCGACAGCAATACGGCTCGTGGCGTCGGTGGCGTCATTATATAACACTCTTGTCAAGTCGCTTAGGTTGTCCTCTAAGAATGGAAAGAGAGCAGTACGTTAGTCTATGAATAGACATTGCAGGTTGAATGTGGCTTTTACTCAGTCTCTGCGGCATTTCATACTGCTCGCATTGCAATTTCCACGGCTTCAATCCCATCCGGCTCAAGTCGGAACAGATATTGAAAAGTGCCGCGAGACGTCCCGTTGTGGCATCGGTGGCAGCTGGTCAGTTCTCGCAACATGAATGAGGCGCAAAAGTGATGAAGTACAGTCTTTCCCTTCCTGAAGTTAAGAATTGCATCGAGCATGACTTGCAATTTGGAGAGCGGATCCTGGTGTCGAGCGATTTGGGAGAGACTTTCAACAACCCACCTTGTGGGGACAGTAGCCTTAGCCGAAATTGACTTGGACATCTCGAACGAAGATCAGCGTTATAATCTGCCAGTGAACAACCATGAAGAAAAGACGAAAGTTAGCTGTACCAGAGCAGAGGGTCAAGAGGAAATTGTTGGACATAGCAGATCGTATTCATTCCTATTAGGGTTAGGGCTAAGCTAGCCATAAGTAGTTAACCCACTGTAGTGAAGAGGATTTTCCTCGCTCATCATATACCACCCCTACCATACATTCCTAATACAACAGAAATTACGTTCAGACATGCTTACGTAATGCATTTCTACGGACAAAAATTTCCGCATGATACACAGTGGATGACTTGTTTTAGTTGATACAATATGGGCAGCTGTAGCCGAGCCTAGGGCAACGTCGAGAAACAGGGGGGGATGTTGTAAAGATCAGACTAGTAAAAAGGGGCTTCTGAGCGAACGAATAGTCTATCTACATACATACAAAAGGCCGTCAACTTAAAGAGCGTCCGACTCCTCCTCGGAAATTCTTATGCTAAACGAGAGATCTGAAGAAGATGCTGTGAATGATAGCCGCCCAGTTAGTCTAGCGAGAGTGCCATAGATACCATCCTTGGTCGTAAAGAGTGTCGAAGCGTTATCGTAGCCGTCATGCGTTCATCATCTAATGAGAGTGGCCGGAGATATGCAAGAAGAACCGCACCCACCCAGTCTAGCAGGTGCCACAAATACCCACCCACCCCAGTCGTAAAGAGTGTCGAAGCATTATCGTAGCCGTCAAGCGTTCATCATCTAATGAGAGTGGCCGGAAATAATGCAAGAAGAACCGTACCCGTGGATCGAGAATTCCATCTTCTTTGATCAAAGCAAGGGTGCACTCAAGTATGCGCCCCCGCCCCGCCAACAGCAACCGTAAGCAGCACGGGCGCCCCATCAAACACCGCGCCCGACTGATCCGCGCCCCCAAACGCCGCCACGTCGTCATACGGAAACGCATACCCCCGATGGTCAAGATTGACATCATGCACGATCCGCGCATAATGGTTCGTGATCCTCTCCTGGTAGTAGTCGTTATTCGTATTCGGCTGCAGCGTATCGCTCAGCAGCGTGCTGCGGTTGAACGCCGCGGTGAGCCGCGCCGTGATGGCACCCATTTCGATGTTCGAGCCGAAAACAAAGGGGCCCGTGCTGCAGCTGAAGATGTCGGCGGCGGAGGGTTTTCCAAAGGAGCCGCCCGAGCCGGAGAACGCGAAGGTGTTGTTTTGGACGGTGCCGGGCACGGTGCCCCATTGGGCTTGGGTGTCGATCGAGAGGGGTTGGTTGGAGTATTTGGCGTAGACTTGGTCGACGTAGGGCTGGTAGTAGCCGTTGAAGAGGCTATTGTTGAGCACGATGGCGTTGTTTGGGCTTAGCGCACGCAGGTTTTGGCCGTTGGCGCCTTGGATCAGCTGGCTCCAGCCGGCGCCGTCGTTGGCGGACTGGGCGCGTAGGCCATCGCAGACGGTTTGCAGGCCGTTGGCCGGCATGCCCGAGACGTGCTGGGTGGCGCCAGAGGTGTTGGTGAGGTCGAGGGAGATGGGGAGGGAGACGAAATCGACGTAGGAGATGTTGGCGAAGAGCTGGGCGCTGTTGAAGGTGAATTCGCAGAAGCCGAAGTTGGTGTTGAAGTTGGGGTCGGAGGGGTTGGTGACGGAGGGCTCGACGAGGCCGGGGCCAGGGTTGATCAGGAA
>JAABUR0100002719.1_pt1 | contig 26273 bp, 27 predicted proteins | sample 5560091 | NCBI WGS metagenome assembly JAABUR01 (sample SAMN10711879, study PRJNA513375) | rock metagenome | isolation source: Antarctica rocks | place: Antarctica: Victoria Land, University Valley sud
GAAGGGAGAAAGGGAGAAAGGGAGAAAGGGAGAAAGGGAGAAGGGAGAAGGGAGAAGGGAGAAGGGAGAAGGGAGAAGGGTTGGAAGGAGGGGGAGTTGGGAGTTGGGGGGGTAGGGGTGATGGTTGGGGAATGATGGTAGTGGGGGATGATGGTGTTGAGGGGGTGTTTGGGGTCCGTTGGTATTGGGTGGAGGGATATGGAGTGGGAAGTAAGTCTGATACTGAAGGGGGTGCACCGGTTGGGGGAACGGCATAGGTATGGCGTGGCTTATTGGAATATGTGTAGGTTTGGTGGGTGGGATTTTGTAGGTGGTGCGCTTGGTGGTGCTGTAGGAGGGAAAGGCAGATTTTGTTTGGATCCATGTAGGTAGCTTTTTGGAACAGTGGGAGGTTTTTGTAGTAAGTTCTTGTATTTGCTACCGATTCGTCAAGCTCTCATAGCCTAAGCACCGGGAAACACCGATCGTATCCACAACATCCCCTCCTTCCCTCACCTCTCGATGGCCCGTCCTTTATCGGTGCTACGTGAATCGTACAGGTTAGCTGTCTACCTCTGACAAAGTTGATCCACTTCTCCGATTTCCTTCAGATTTCCTTATGTTGCCCCCCTCTCCCACGCGCCGCCAGGCTTCATCCAATCCAAAGCACAAGGAGGTATCACATACCTTCTGGAACCCAATATCCGCCGCCTTCTCCCTAAAGCACTGACGGCAGATGTTGAGGCCGTATTTGCGGATGAGACCGGCTGTGTGTGTGCATATCCGACTGTTTGGAAGTCGTCACATCAGCATGCCATTCCATTTCGAAATCAAGTGAGATCATGGGATTAAGGGAGCGTTGGAAGGGCATGAAATTGTATCAATAGATGGGGGATTGATTGTAAGGGAAGGGAGAAAGGGGGGGATGGATAAAAGCATACCATTCACGAGCGCCCTTCCCATAGGTGCGTGGGCGCGAGTACCAGACCGATTCGTGGGACATGGTTGTGGTTGTGTGTTGGGAGGAGTAGGTGGGTTTTTCTGTTGGCGGAAGGAGGTCAGCATCAAAGCCTAGAAGGAGAATCGATAGGAGGAGCGCAGGAGTACCGTTTGTGGTAGAGAGTCTGCGCAGTCAGTTGTTGTCGTCGTTGGCGTCGTTGGCGTAGGATGGTATGGATGTATGTCGACCTTCAATGTGTGCCAAGCGATACGGAAGCGAGGAACTAGTAGGGTTTAGCGCCGTTTTGCTAAATCACTTGCTCGACTGAATCCTCCATACTCACGAAATTCACATCACCTGTTTCACGGCAGACGTTGCTGTAAGTCCAGGAAGCTTTGATCCTTTAATGAGGCTATGGCTGTTTGCATCTACAGGGTTGAACATTTGAGTCTACTCGTGTCCGGACTTCCAAGTTCACCCAAAACACAGGATCCAGCTTGTTCACAGTGCAAATCCTGTGATAAACCGAAATCCATCATGGCATACTGCTGATCGCAAACCTTCTTCCATTCAAGTCATAACGGCAGCCACCTTCTCGTCATGCCTTCATGTGAAATGCATTCAAGCGTTCTCTCCTTTTACAATGCTTCGATAATTGCTAGAGCTAGCCGTCTCCAACTCCTAGGGCGCGCAAGTGTGGACAGAGAAGCAAGATTGAAACACTATCTTACGCATCCTAGTGATGACAAGGTCCCTTCGATTCCCACTCGGCTCTTCACTGAGTTCGACGTCTAGTGTTTTGCTGGATAGAAGGGGTTGGAGGAAACATATACACCGCTTGGGGGACTGAGAAGGCGGGCATTGGGTGGGCATAGACTTTAGGGATGGAAGGGTGCTTGACCACAGAGGCGGTGGTCTGGCCATTGCCTCACAGCTATTTATATACGTCAGTCAACACCTACGTCTAATCGGTCTTCTCGCCTTTAGGAGGAATCCAATTTCACAGCAGGTGCATTGAGAAGAAATTGCAGAAAGACCTAGAGAATGGACCAGTCTTAGTCAAGACTATCATCGATTTTGATAGACGGCCTGGTGGATGATATTATGAGTGGAGGTGGGTTCTTAGTGTGCCCAATATTGAAACAATGTCGTTGTCCTGCAAGCCCGTCGATATCCTACTTCTCCCCTCCCTGTGCCTTCTCGTCTTTCCACACGCTGTCTGAATCTGGATGAATCTCCGGCTCCGCAATATGTTGCCTTTTTTCCTTCTTCTTCTGGCTATCAACCCCATATCTCTTATCCCGCTCCCCCAGAACCTCCTTGAATCCTGGACACTGCTCCTCATTTGTTAAACTCATCATCAATTGCGCTTGGCCCAAAGGCAGCTTATCCCCTCTATCCACCTGCCAGAAATGATAAGTCTTTCCATACAATCCTACCACCTCTTCCATCTCCTTCGTCTCCGCTACATCCCATACTCCGTTTGGGAGGCTTTGTGGGGCTGGCATGATCAACATGCCGCTTTTAACTTCGAAGACGTGAGAGTGCCAGAGCTTGCGCTCCTCGGCATCGAGGGTTTTGTAGAGGGTGGCGCTGATCATGTACTCGACGCCGATAAGGCGGGCGTTGGGAGCAGGAGTATCATAAATGAGGCATTGGCGGACGTCTGAGTACAGAATCGTTCAGCATTATGTCGACCGCTCGGCAAGACTAAGAGAAGATACTGGCTTGTGTACCTTCATTGAGATGTGAGCAGTAATGGTTCGATTCTACGCATCGGTTGGGTTCAGAGGCGTAGACATGGAGGGCGTTAAGGTGAGCACAGATTTGCTTCAAGGGGGCGAAGTTCTGTACCAACGTAATAGCTAATTAGCGAGAAAACTCCGTTAGAGAAAGCATATGGGCGGAGGCGAGACCTGTGCGGCCGCAGCTCCAGTCTCCAGCACTTGGCTCTTGGTGGAGAGAGGGTTGCCTATAGCGTTGTTTGTGACGTTATCTGCGCTGCTCATGGTTGTGACTGTAGGCAAAAGCTGTCTTGATCAAACGTATTCGAGATTCTGATAGCGTGTAGGATTTTTGTACTTCAAAAGTGTGCTAAGCTTTGACTTTGAACAGCGGGAGTGTTCAACATAAAGTACGGTCATGCAAGCTCACATTCACACTGAGCAGCAATTCAAACCGTACGTCATGATGACGATAGCTGCACCTCTGACAGATAAGGTATGACAGCCATTTGAAAGCATGGGAACGCAATTCCATGCCTTTCACTTGCAAATGATTGGAGTATGGTGCTATATTACGTAGGCTCATAACTTGGTCTCTTTATCCGATGCAGTCCTGAAACAACGCAATTGTCAGTTACGTAGACTTCTTCGATGCCTGATCAGGAGCAGAGGAGCAGCGCCGATGTTACACTGGATTCACATATTGTTTTTCATCTCTCTCAATTTTCCCATGACATCCACTGGATCGGTCTTCCCAGTGGCTTTCTGCACCGTCGGGTCCTACGATAATTAGCAGTGACTTTCCGGTCGAGGTTTCGAAACCCTCACCTCTAATTTCATGAACACGTTGTATTCCTAGAGCTAGTCAGGTCTCATCTCTCAATTGCCGTCAGAGGGAGAACTTGCCTTTTCGTCCCCGATTGTGAACTTGCCCTGTGTTTCCTTGTTGTTCTCTGTAAATGATTGCAGTTTCTTCACTGCCTCATTCTGTAGGACTTTGGCAAGAAACTTGACGTTCTGCTTGGTGTACTCGTGGCCAGGCTGTCTAAGGATCAGAAACTTCATGACAGGCTTGAGAATGTCCGAGCACGTACATATACTTTGGTATCATTGGGTAGGGCAGCCAGAGTCTTGTTGAGAGCTGTATGCATTTCTCCCGGAGTTCCTTCAAAAAAGCGCCCACAGCCTAGCAAGAGCTATTAGCCATGGCATATTCAGAGAGTATGATTCGGTACCTCCAATGAATAGAGTATCACCGGTGAATACCACCCTATCACTACCATCCTCCATCAACCAGCATATGCTATCTTGAGTATGACATGGCGTGTGTAATGCTTTTACTGTTATCTCCTGGCCAATCTTGAAAGTCTCGTTGTGTTTTGGTGTTCTAGTAACTGCTTCACACTGCTTTCCGCCGATCACGGGCAGGTCCTTGAACTGCGCAAGCTGGTCGTTCCATTAGGATCCAGGCTATTGAGGGCGGATTGTTGATCTTGCCATCTTAGAGTTCCCACCGGCATGGTCCCAGTGACTTTCCAAATTTCAGCGTCTTCCCCTACCACCAAGCTCGTGCAAACTCACTGGTGGGTATTCATGATGGCGGTCAAATTGATTTTTCCAGCATCGATCTGCTCCTTCAATACTGGCGCTACCCTGCAGATGTGTGTCAATCCATATGCCTTGCTATTGGCTGCCGTCGAGTGTACTCAGGGGGGTTGGCAGGGTCGATGATCACGGCATCTTTCGATTTGTCGTCTACCACCAGATACGCATAGTTATTGCTGGACCCCGTCCCTATTCCAGTACTAAGCATTAGCAAAGCTCGAAACCATAATCGATGGCTCCGAAGTCTATAGCGTACACATTGGTATCGATTGAATATGCATGGCGCGCGTTAGAGCGAGCTGGGAACAGTCAGTGATTCTGACAGCTCAAAAGACGGCAGAAACCATACACTTGCTGCCAAGGCTCTCAGTGGTCTTCGAGGGAAAGCCTTCGTCAATGTCCCTACGTTCATTGAGAGTGGAAACACCTAAGAAGTGTGAAATGAATGCTGACAGTCCCTTGGTCCCCAAAGCTTACTTACCCATCTGGCAGGTTTTGCCGGGAATCTTCATGCCCCACCATTCCCCGCACTTTTCAGCCCCGCAAGTTTCCTGTTCTCAGCGCGATGGGGTAAGGTAACATTTGAGGCTCATGCCTCAAGAATTGCCTCTCAATTAACTGAATCGAATCCCCTTTTCGTTCTGCAGTTCTGCAGATCTCCAAGATGTCAGGTCTGTGTGAAAGGAACTACTAGCCCCCTCTGTCATATGCTGACCTTCGACACCGTTCTAGCCAAGCATTACCTCGACGACCCCATCCAAGCGGTACTTTCTTCCCTCCGCGCCACTACCCTGACGAATCCCTCTCTCCTCTTCGATGAGACCAACAAGATCGTATACCGCCATCCTGCCTCACTCACGAATAATCAAAATGTCTCTGTCATCTCCGGTGGTGGCTCAGGTCATGAGCCTGGATGGGCTTCGACCGTGGGACGGGGCGTTCTCAGCGCATGTGTCGCAGGCACCATCTTTGCCTCTCCAGGTGCTCAGCAGATTCGAGCGTGTTTGTTGCATAGACTGCCCGCAGACTCGAAGGGAGCTCTGTGTGTCGTTACCAACTACACAGGCGACGTGCTGAATTTTGGAATGGGAGTAGAAAAAGCAAGGGCCCTAGGAAAGAAAGTGGAAATGGTAGTCGTTGGTGATGATGTGGGTGTAGGACGAGCAAAGGGCGGCAAAGTGGGCAGGAGAGGCCTTTCAGGAACAGCACTCGTGATTAAGGTATGCGGTGCCCTGGCCGAGAAGGGAGAAAGTCTGGACCAATGTGCAAGAGTGGGAAGGTTAGTGGCAGATAACCTGGTCAGCCTGGGGGCGAGCTTAAGCAGAGTACATCAGCCCGGTCGAGCGTTGAAGGAAGCAAAAGAAGAAGAGGAAAGACTAGGACCCGGACTGGTCGAGATTGGGATGGGTGTACATAATGAGCCAGGATGCGACAAGGTGAGGACAGACTTGCCAGGTCTGGTCAAAATCATGTTGGCGCAGATGCTCGATCCGGGTGACAGGGACCGGGCCTATGTGCACATAGAGAGTTCCGATTCTACGGTACTGCTGATTAATAACTTCGGTGGTACAAGCAACCTGGAGCTCGGTGGGATCGTCAGCGAGGTCACGAAACAACTGAAAGAAAGTTATGACCTAAAGCCTAAAAGAATCATCGCAGGGACATTCTTTGGAAGTCTTAACGGCCCAGGCTTCATCATTTCGGTCCTCAAGCTGACTGATACTGGCCTTGGACCGGGGAAATCAATGTTGGAGTTGATAGACGCACCAGCCGAAGCCAACGGGTGGTCTGCAGCTATCAAAAAAGAGACGTGGGAGCAAAACTTCGAAGCAGTCAAGGAGAAAGCACCGTCAGGCGAAGATGAGACGAAACCAAGTAATTTGAAAGGTTTTTCTAGACTGGGCCCCGAAATCTTGAACTAAAAAGCTGACATGCGAGAAGTCAATCCAGATATTTGGAGAAACGCTCTGCAAGCTGGTCTGCAGCGTGTGATAGCTGCGGAAAGCGAAGTTACAAGATTTGATACAATAGTCGGTGACGGGGACTGTGGCATTGGTCTAAAGCGAGGCGCAGATGCTGTTGTGAAGATGCTGGAAAGCTCCACATCATCCGGAGATCTCCTGGTGGACTTGACAAAAATCATCCAGATTGTGGAGGCCACCATGGACGGAACATCTGGGGCGATATATGCCATTTTTCTTAATTCGCTTGCGGCAAGTTTGCGAAGCCTTGACAGTTCGACACCGAATCCAGTCACTGCCAAAACCTGGGCACAGGCTCTTGAAATATCGTTGAAAGCTCTAAGCAAGTACACACCTGCTCAGCCCGGGGATCGAACATTGATGGATGCATTATTCCCCTTCGTAGATGTACTCAAAAAGACAGGAGATACTATACAAGCGGCAGTGGCGGCAAAGAAAGGTGCTGATGGGACGAAAGGTATGAAAGCGAGTTTAGGTAGGACGGTATACGTAGGTGGTTCGGGTTTCGAAGAGGTGCCAGATCCTGGTGCATACGGACTGAGTGAATTCCTTACGGGACTTGCGGACGGCCTATAAATGGGTATAACTACTGCTTTCATCAGAGTCCATGTACTTTTGGCTTGCTTGAACGCCTTTTCTCCCCGAATGACATTTTACTCCAATAATCGATTGATCAACTCAGCAAGACTAAAATGACCGAGTCGCCTCTAAGGAACCTGTGCATATACTCGTTAGTAATCGAAAATCAATATCAGGATTCACACCCCAAAGTCGGCCAATCCAGGAATACTCACATCTTACTGATAAATCTATCTTTGTTGACTGGTCTCCCCTTCTTGCCCCCTGATACTCTAGGCGTCTCCGTCCACATTTCCTTCACATTCTCCAATACCATATTGCAATGCCGATCAAAGGCCTTTACTCTTGCCAATAATTTCCGGTTGTTGCGGCATGAAATCAGCACCTGCGTATGCGAACGGACAGCGGTTTGTAGGATGGAGAGAGGTCCCGAGGTGAATTCGTGCTCTTCGAGTAATGCAATCTCATACTCCCTACACGAAGATCAGTATCACAAACTACTTTAGGCAGCTCGATATGCACAAAGCGCATCAAGTTTTAGAGCGCGTAGTAAACCCTTGGTTGGACGTACGTGAGCTCCATTCGGGGCTTGTTCAGGAGATCCCTGCATAATGAGTTAGCTCTAATAAGTGTCATACGTATGGTATGAGTCACATACTGGATCTTTGCGTCCGCCATATTGTAGTATTAAAGAGTAGTGTCTGCCTTAGATCAATAGCTTTTGCATCCCACAAAGCACTGAGGTTCCTGTAGCCCTTTGACGCTAGCGGCTGATTAGTCAATACTTACTAACTAATACTCCAGCCCCGCGACGTCAAATCGCGTATCACCAGGCGCGAATGCTCTTCGAGCTATCATCTCTACACAGTACAACTACCTACCTTCACGTTTCCAGCATTTTCTACCACAACTTGCATTGTATTTATTCTTGATGAAGTCCTAACATTACAGAGGTGTTTGTCACGCATGTTCTGTACACTATTACCTGTTCGCGACCTCTAATCGTCATCCAGCAATGCTCACGATTACATGACCCAAAGCCAAATCATCTGAGATTTGCTGAAGCGATTGAGAGTCCCCGTGGGCACCACGCTGCTGCCTAGAGTACACTGCTCATCTTCTGCGGTTCCGCCTATTGGAATTGATTAGGCATGCAATGTCTTCACCGTTCACAGCGCCAAACTGTGGCTATCCCAATCGAGCCACCGCGTCTTCTCCTGCACCAGCTGGCAGATCAGTGATGGAGCCTCAGACATCAGAAGATGTCTCAATACGCCCCATGCGACGTGAGAATTACCTGTCCTGCAAGATTTGCACAGTATTAATCTTATCATTCTTGTAGTGAAAGTACTCTATACCTTCGACGACGAAAACAAAACCAATTGTCTTGCTCGGTGGCCACAGCCCCTTGACATTCGAACGGCCTACCTTGATGAGAATACGCAGGTTGGTGTCATCGAACTCAAGACATGTATCCAGGCAATCGTCTCAGCCAGTCCAGAACTGGTCGCAAAGCTCGGGCAAGACTATACTGTCTACGCGTACGACTATTCCGAGTACGAGACGCCGCTTGTGGGTCAGGGAATGCTTTCGTGGGTACTCGCCTCTTCCTCGTCTACGCCCGCTGCGCCTGCACATCAGTCACGGACTGTCGTGACGGGACGCGTTTGCAAAAACCTTCTGGGCCTGTTTTCGAGCGGATCACAAGAAACGCTTGAAGTAAAGCTTAGATTAGTTCCCGTACCTACATGCCTACAGAGCGAGTATCTCGAAAGCATGAAGAAATACAGAGACATTAGTAGAATTATGCCCGAAGGATTCGATGCCGGAGCCTGGACTTCGTTCATTCAATCGAACCCTGCCATCCTGCAAGCGGCCAATCAAAGTCGAAGTCAATCGCCTGCAGTTGGCCCTGGACAAAAAGACAAGATTGGAATCGAGCATGTCCAACGTCTACTTAGCGAGGGTTCTATGGGGGATGCTGGAAGTCAGCGTCTTTTCTCGAAGAATCCCAGTTATTCTTCTATCGAGGGGCTGCAACAGCTCCCTCGAGCTGCGAGCCCAGCCTCGAGCATTCAGTCGGCCACGACAGCAAAACGGAGAGGCAGGCCACCGCGGTCTGCATCAAGTGTATCGACTCGTGGTCGCGGCGTTCCACGGAAGGATCTCACTAGACGGGAGTCAATAGACAGTGGCTTTGCAAGCAATGATGAGCGTTTTGAAGAAGGACCAGCTAAGAAAAGAGCCAAGGTAACGAAAGCGGATTGGCCTAGCAAAACTGGTCTTGGGAGCCAATCTGATTCCCTGAGGGTTGCAGCGAGTGCCGCGGCGTCGGTCCGCATTCATCAGCCAACAGCGGTACGCCCAATGGCGAACACAGTAAATTCTCTGGAAGGGCCACCTCGGCTTCCAACACCTATCGCAGAGCCCTCCAATATGATTAGAAGACCGCTTCTTCCTGCACCTCAGAGTCATTTGCGCCGCGAATCGGTCACCATGACTAACTCCAAGTATAAGTCGCCATACCCTCCTTCTGAAGGAATTTCGAAACCATCGGACTCCGCCATGACCTCACCTGAACAGAGCAGAATTGGTAGCGACTCAAATACTCCTCCGGATATCCCTTCTTCGCCACCCGTCTATCGCGGGGTCTCAACGGCTCCTTCTAGTCCCCGTTTACCTACAATGTCTCGAGATGTTGACTCCGGATTCATGAGTGGTTCGATCGATGACTTATTTGAGGATGACGAAGATCGTCCTCTTGACGACGAGGATCTTGAGATGGCGGCCCAGTACAGCAAGCGCCAAGATCTGCCTACGGCCTCGAACCTCGAGGATAGTGTAGTGGAGAGCAGTATTACGAGTCTTGATCCTGATCGGCCACAACAGCCAGATCACAAGACCCTTGCTCAAATTAGGATGATTACCGGACATACCTCCGAATCTCATCCTTTGAGCCGTACAGCATCGTCAGGAGCTTTACCTACGCCAGCAGTCCCTGCTAGTGACCCTGTACGTCCATCTAATCTATATCGGTCACAGACATGGTCAGGCATGCAAGCGCTATATCCTGCTTCAGATGCGCCAACCGCTCCACGAGCTCCAGAAGTACCAGAAAGACCAAATTCGCGAGGTAGACCTGGAAGTGGCGCCGGCGCTAGGAGGAAGAAGGCAATACAGACTCGGCTAGAAACATCCATCGCAGCTGGAGAAATGCCGCCGTTCTGTGAAAATTGCGGCGCCATAGAAACACCAACATGGAGGAAAGCTTGGGTCAAGTTGCATAGCGGAACACCAGAACATGTACGAATTTCTGAAGAAGAGGGCGGGATTGTTGCTTGGCAAACACTACAAACAGACGAAAATGGAGTTATAAACCTTTACAGAATCATCAAGAAAACTGTCTTGGCTACGGATGAGGGGTTCACCGAAATCTTGCTGTGTAACCGTAAGTCACAGTTTTTCAGTGCTGGGAGCTTTACTAACCTTTTTCCAGCATGTGGGCTTTGGCTGCACACCCGCAAATGTATGCGGCCAAAGGAGTTTTGGGAGAAAAATCCTAGTCAAAGGGGTCCTCATGAGAAGCGGAAACGGGCACCAAGGGCCAGGAAGCAAGACTCAGAAGCAGCGAGCAACCATGCTGCAAGTGATGCGTCACATGGCACAGCTCTACACTCTGACGCATCTTCACCTCCAGACGGCGCTAACCAGGAAGAGGGAGCCGGGAACACGCAGCTACCTCCGGCGAAACGACAAAGAGCATCGAGTGTGCAAATAGCCCCCACGGAGGCGAAGGGTAATACTATGAGTGATGCAACGGCAGCCGTAGCGCTGCAACGAGCCATTCAGTCTTCCCCTGCTCGATTTATAGGCACGCAAAACATTCCTATCGAAGTCGAGGACCTTACTCCCAAGCCTACAAGGAGGTTGCTTTTCCCTTCCCCGAGCCAGTCTGAAGAGGGGAGAACGCTGCGAGACCATGATTTCAACACAGAGAACAAGGTCCGAGACAACTCGCAACGCTCAACTACAACCCCGAGCTCAGATCTTGATCAGGCCGACAAGGAGAACCGTCCGCCTGTGGATGAGGAAGAAGGTGTTGCGCATCTCTTAACAGAGAATGATGGTCGATACATTCCACGGCCTACAACTCCGACGCCGCGCAGCAAACTTGGTGGATCTTCTTTCAAGACTCCACAAAAGTCTACCTCACCTATTCGCACCCCAAAAACCAGCGAACTCTTCTCCTCTGCCGCCAGGGCGCTCTTACGACCGACCACTACGCCTAAGCGTACGCCCACCAAGTCAAGCAGTCAGCCGCTGGCAGAAATGACACCCTTCACAGCTCATCTCAATTCACTGCTTGCCCAAGCTAACAATGGAAGTCCTCCGTACAATAATCTCGATTTCCCTTCCCTACCTTCGCTGGACAACAGTCCCAGTCAACTGCACCATAACTTTGACTTTTCCCAATTCGATCCGCAAGATTTCTTGAGCACTGATGCGGCAATGCCCAGTAGCCCTCCAGCTTGGTTTGGGCTTTATGTGGACCCCGTTGAGCAGGACAGTGGACTGTGGAGCGACTATCAGCTACCAGCCGCAAGTCCGCCTACGGATGAGACTGGGGCTACAAAGGGCCCGAAAACACCGGGATTGACGGTGGATGAGAATGGGCACGCTACTATTAAATATTCGATTCCGGCTAGCTGAGATATGGGCGGCTAATAACGAAGGGAAAATCGTTAACTCTGCACTATGGTGCTGTTAAAGGGAAACGCAAAGTGTGAGGAATTGCTTTCCATGTACAGATACCTTCTTACAGATGATATGGTTGCGCTTCAACTTGAACTCTAGCAGGCGTGTACTGGTTGCTTGGCAACACCAGGCTTTGGAATACTTTACAGCGGGTTGGATATTAGGAGGGGTAGGATATCCTCTTCTGCCGCTTAGCTGTGTATTTAGAAATAGAGCTCCGCTAGCAACAGGTTCTTAATACCCATATCCTGAGTATTTTGCCCATTCAGAAAGTACCGCGTCAAAAAGCATGATGTTCGGGTAGCGATAAATGCAAAGAACCCCTCCGTCGTCGTCAGGAGTCTTGTCTCAGCCATGCATTCATTCAATTGTTCGACCAGTGCACTTCCTCAGGGCATTTAATGCGGAACCATCACCGGTGCATTACCCTTTATCAGACGTCACACTCGTCTTGAACAACACATAGCTCCAAACATCAAATCTCCTTCCCACCCTCGCATACATACGCCCTTCCCCAAAAGATGCCCTACAAACCCTCAACGCCGCCCCTTCCCTTTCCACCGCAGTTGTTCCCCCAAACTTCCAACCAACCCCTTTACCTGGCTTATACGGGGCTTCAATCATTCCCCTCATAGAAAATCTCCTTGTACCGATGCGTCGCGTCCACCACGGCCTCCACGGCCGCAAAATCAATCCCGTCTCCGAAATCCGTCGCTTGGAAGACCTTGATGCTGAGGTCCGGCTGGACCTTGCCTACGATTTCTACCGCGTTGTTTAGTGTCAGGTGGGAGTCCTGTTTCAACTGAATTAGCTCTTGTTAAGCTGATTTTCGTTTCTTTTCTTTTTACGAAAGGGTTATGACGGAGGAGATGGGGGTGGGTACGCGGGTGAGGTGAACGTTGATGGAGCCGCTGGCTTCGATGGTGGCGGTTTCGCCGCGTAAAGAAGAGACTTTGCCGAGGATGCGGACGGTTTGGTTGGTGAAGGGTTGGAGGTATTTGGCGTTTATACGGGGGGTGGCTTCGGAGGCCATGGTGAGGGCGGGGAGGGGGTATCTAGGAGTGGGGAGGTGAGGAGTTGAGGAGGAATTCAATGGACTGAAATGTTTTGGAAGATGCGCTGTCAAGGTGGTTGGTCGGAGGATACGCTGCGAAAATAGATTCGAAGCTCTGAATAAGTCGTGGAAAGCTCGCCGAAAAGACGCGTCAACCCCTCAACGCCGAGTCACGTGAGTAAAAAGCCCAGCCCTACGATCCCTTTTGTCTTCCGCGTGCGGTGCCAGTCCAGGGTAATGTCTAGCGCTTGTAATATAAAGAAGCTCTGTGGCTCAACAGGCGGCATTTTCATCGGCAAAGCTTCATATGGAGATCTGGAGAGTCTCTCGGGTTTACTACTCGACGTGGCTATTTGGAGATTTGGAGATTGTCTCGGATGACCAAGGCCCGTCTTTACGTTGGGCCCTCGTGGACGTTTCCGTCGACCGACTGCGTACTTATTTTTATTTAAGAAGATAAATTGCGGTCTTCCTCAACGCCGTGGCAACTGAGGTTCGCCTTTTGGCGTCGATAACAATCCGGGCCAGTGTCTGTTGGTAACACATGTTCGATCTGGGCATCTTTTAAAGCTACACCTTGACGCGACGCTACTTGCATGTGCGGCACCCGCGGCTTGGAGAAGTCATAGCATTTCGGACGGAACAAGACGAGCAAGATCAAGAGCAGCTGAAGACCTACGAGCCTTTGTTTATTGCATTTGGCGCGCCTTTCTCGGCCTTTAGACGAAAGCGCTTCGGACATAACGCGAAGTCCGTGACCGTCTTCATTGGCTTGACGACCTTGAATGTTCAAACATTGCTGCCGCTTCGTGGCATTCCTGTTTTTTGAACATGGACAGAGATCGACAGTAGAGAAGAGGAGTCATTGAACAGGACCCTAAAACTAAGGCGATGTTTACCTAAGGTATTCCTGGTTTCTCATCTCGGCCCTAGCTTCCACCTTGACTTTAGACGTGTCCAGCAACTGGCTTTGGAGCGTATGGCTCTTCCAAAAACTCCATCTCATCTGCAGTTAGCCTCATGTCCCGCACAGCACACGCTTCATCAAGCCTCTCGATACTGGTACTGGTCAAGCCGACGATGGGGATGCAACCCTTTCCTCTGATCCACGCCAGTGCAACTTGACTCATCTTCCAGCCCTTCCTCTCAGCCACCTCCTGAACTCGTTTGTTGATGATTTCATCTGCTTCCGTAACCCCACCGCTCATAGCAACACTGATCTTCGACCTGGCAGACTCGACTCCCCATGGCTTTGCCAGCAAACCTGAGAACAAAGGCCCCCATGGGATCAAACCCACACCAGTCTCGTTACAGAACTTGTTCATCTCCCTCTCCTCCTCTCTGTAACATAGATTGTACCGGTTCTGCATGCTCACGAATTTCGTCCAGCCATTCTTCTCAGCAATAAATTGCATGCGGGCAAATTGGTATGTCCACATGGAGCTTGCACCAATGTAGTGGACTTTGCCGGCTTGGACGAGGTCGTGAAGCGCTTTCATGGTCTCTTCCGGAGGAACCGAGGCGTCGTATCTGTGGATTTGGAGTAGGTCGATATAGTCTGTTCCGAGACGCTTGAGCGAGGCATCGACGGCTTTGAGAATCGCGCCGCGTGATAGACCTACCCGGCCCGAAATGATCAGCTCAAGCACCTTTGGGACGACACTTCATATCGACACAGAGCTACTCACCGCCTTGGTTGACATAGTCTTTGCTCTTTTCCATCTGCGCCTCAAACGGCCAGTTGAAAATGCCCGGTTCCTCTGGGACCGTTCCAAAGCACTTGGCCAAAATGGTAAGCTTGTGTCGGGGTATCTCGAACCTTCTGATCGCTTTCCCAATGATCTCCTCGTTTATGCCGTTGGAATAGACGTTGGCGGTATCCCAGGTTGAGAGGCCTATATTGATTCAATTACAGAGTCTTCAGTGTATTTCTACATGTCCTACTTACCTCTGTCCCAGGCGGCTTTCAATAACTCCAACCCTTCGTCTTCCTCCACCACCCAATTCTGCCAGTCCTTACTGCCAATACCCATGGTACCGAGGATTGGCGCGGAGACTCGAAGCCCAGAGGAACCCAGCTGGACATACTCGACTTTGGTGGCATTCATACTGCTTTGCAGCGAGACGGGAACGGGCGGCGCAGGCATTCTCTTGCTGGAGAAAGTTTTCGAATCCAAGGTAAGCGTTCACGAAGTATCGATGTTGTCTACAGCATCCGCATGCGACAAAGCTTTATATAGGCAGAGGAATCTACCTGCGGATCGGGATCGGCTCAATCAACGGACTTATGAAATGAGCTCGTCCTGAGAATTAGCATCTCTTACCATTGGACACCAAGAGTTTGGCGGAGATACACATTTCGAGAGTATTTCCTGACACGGCTAGACCCAGCAAATGTCCCAATGACAAATGCGCAGCGGACTTTACAGCCAGGCCACTCATTTCCGTCATAGGCAACGTTCATGTACGCATGCGAACGTAGGTCGTGGAATTATATGTCAGCGCAGCCTCATTTCAAGCTTAGCACTTGAAGCCACTAACCCGTTCAGTTGATACTCGCGACCAGGAAGCGAAGAATGAGCGAAAGTGCGGGGTGCAAGGTTGCAATGCTCTTTCAAAGTCCGCAAACTCCATTCAACAAACGACCTATCGACAGTACCACTCGCGCCATAGTTTTCGTACGTTGAACAACCCTGTCATTCTTGGCTTTGTAATACCCACTGTCGTCGCTCTTATGAGAGCAGAAAGCCGATGTGCAATATGCTTCAATTACCTACAAAAGCACTGTATCCACAAAAGTATCAGCAAAGTCATGGCTTCGAGCTAGAAAGCCATCATGAAAGTCGTACTCGGCGCGATGTCGTTCGGCCTGAAGAGTATGTGAACCATTGTATCTCTCCTCTGCGTTCGAGAATTCTAATTCTGCTCAAAGGCGTGGCACCACATTGCCGGGTCACTGATCTCGAGACTGGGGACTCAATCTTGGACGTCTTCCAGAAGCATGGGTAAGTCCATGAATGCGCCTCAACAGTATCACGGCTCATCCAACTAGGCACGCCGAGATCGATACCGCGCGCCGTTACGGGAACGGCACATCGGAGACCATGCTCGGCGAATTGAAATGTCAGGAGCGAGGTCTACTCATAAGCACAAAGTACCTCCCCGCGCTCCATTCGAATCCCGAGACTGCCATACCTGAGGGTTGGAGTACGTCTTTACTTTCTTCCGCCTCCGCAACGATTGAAACGCTAATGCGCACATACAGACTTCGACCAACGCTACCATCCCGATATGCTCCGCCTAACTCTCCAGAAGTCCCTCGCAGAGCTCCGAATGCACAAGTTGCACGTCTACTATCTTGGCCCTGACCGCTCTGTCCCCCAAAGCGAAATCTTTCGCGGCATCAACGCAGTCCACCAAGAAGGCCTCTTTGCCCAGCTCGGCCTCACCAGTCTCCCCGCATGGGAAGTCGCGCAGATCTGCGAGCTGTGCAATCGCGAGGGATGGGTCAAGCCGTCAGTCTACCAAGGCAAATACAACGCCCTCCATCGCGCCGTAGAGCCTGAGCTCTTCCCTTGTTTGAGGCACTACGGCATCAAGTTCTACGCGTTCAATCCTATCGCGGGGGGCTTCCTGGCCGGCGGTGAATCGCATGAGAGAAACAAAAATGGGAGCTATGGGACCGAGGAGTACTTTGCTGCGTTGGAGCTGCTGGGTCCGGTCATTGAGAAGCATGGGTTGACGCTCAGGGAGTGTGCGCTGAGGTGGTTGGCGCATCATAGCCTGCTTGGCGGGGAGACAGGCGACGCAGTCTTGATGGGTGCGAGTAGTGCGGCGCGTTTGGAGAGCAATCTTGTGGATCTTGAGAAGGGCCCGCTGCCGGACGAGGTCGTTGGGGCGTTGGATAGGGGATGGGAGAGGGTCAGGGGGGTGAGCTGGAAACATTGGTTTTGAGAGTATGACAATGTAGCAATAGAGGCAACATGAGATTTGTGTTGTGACAAATGGGCCCTATTTTTTTGCGTCGTGCAATCAATATGTGATTCACAAGTTCTGGCAAAACGGCTGCAAAAGTAATTGATTATACATCCCTGTAACACGGCGCAGCATTCGTGTCCCGAATCCCAGTGCTTCAGACCTCGACGCGGTATGAGCCAGTATCAGAAGTACCTGCGCCAACTGTAGACGATCTCTTTCGAGGCTGAAGACCTTCGGATCCAGCGCCCAGTGATAGATACCTTAGTAAAGAGGCCCTTGCAAGCCATTGTAACCAATTGTATACTTTGGGTTCCATGCCTCCTGATCAAAGCGTGCTCATCGCAGAAGAGACCGTGGCAAACCACGGCCTCTTATCAGACAGAGATCAGAGCTTCAAAAGTGCTGGAAATGTCTCATATCTGTGAACTTGTTTTATCGATACTATTAGGCACTGGAAGTATGAACAAAACATCGTAGAATAATCTGGCATCAGTATTTTCACAGGCTCTTGTAGCTATTGAGTCTCACACGGCGAGGATTGGTTTTTTTTCTTGATATCACGTCCGGTATCTCATGAATCATTTCGGATGTACTACCCTAGGTAGGTACCTTAGGTAAGGTAGCTGACAGCGGCACGCTTTACCTAATCGGGAAATTCGCGTCAACCCCTCATCGCCAAGTCACGTGAGCCAAAAATTCAGCCCTACGAGCCCTTGATCGGCCCGAATCGTTTATCTACGCTACCGGCTATCTTATCTCCACCGAATCACTAGAATAGCAATGTGTCTTGCGCGTGCGGTGAGGCCAACATTGGGATCGAGGGCCCGAGGTGGCTTCCCGGGTGGCTGAGAACGACTTTGTGAGGCCGATTGGTAACAATCCAATTCCTTCGAGTACACGAACAACGGCCTTTGTCTGCGGACAATCGTGGAAGAGAGCGGCCGATCGACAGGCTTGTCAGTGAGAGACTTTTCAATCTCCGCTAGAGCAAGGCTCTGCGGGGAAAGAACTGCATATCGCGGAACTGACCTTCCCAATTGGGTTAGTGGGGTCACTAGCCCCATCGACCTCACGGATTCTCTCGCTCCTTGCTGGATCAAGACAATCGCTTCCCCGGCCTTTCATACGGACAACGGACTGCAAGAATCTGCACATTGCAGTCGGTGAAGAACCCAATGGTGAGGTGGCGGTGCAGTACCTGCCTAGCTAGGCCTCGTCCCATACCACTGCCGAGGTGTTGTCTGCAAGGCTATGCTGCAAAGAGCAAGGCACTGCAGCAGTAGATTCGTGTGAAGCTGCTGTCGACGTCTGCGCAGCCGTCATGGCACTGATGGACCGTTCTTTTCTTGGAGCTCACATATAAGTAGCTTACCTCGCCCTCATGCTTAATGCTCGATTCCTTTTCCTGCAGACATCCTTCCCATAGCATAGTATCCAACCAATCATTTCACTATGCTTTTTCCAACTGTCAAGTCTGCCTCGCTGGCCTTGAGCTTGTCTGCTGTTGTTGGCGCATTCCCTCAATTTGACCCCAAAACACTCCCAAAGCTTGACCCAAGAGGGCTTCCGGCAGATGTTACTGGCTACAAGACGATTCACTCACCCAGCGGTACAGCCGTTCGTTACAAAGAGCCTGGCAAGGCTGGTGTTTGTGAGACTACCAAAGGCGTCAACTCATACTCTGGTTACGTCGATCTTGCGCCAGACGCACACACGTTCTTTTGGTTCTTCGAAGCAAGACATGACCCTGCAAACAAGCCTCTTACTCTGTGGTTGAACGGCGGTCCTGGCAGCGACTCGCTGATTGGACTCTTTCAGGGTATGTGTTACCGACTCTGCATGACCGCTTCGCACAGTAGCGTTGTCTTATCGGCATGGCTAAACTTTGGTAGAACTTGGCCCCTGCAACGTTACTCAGAACCTCACAACTGAAGTGAACCCGTACTCATGGAGCGAAAAGTCGAACATGCTGTTCCTTTCGCAACCCCTGGGTACTGGGTTTTCATACCAGCAAGAGGCGTCGGGTAGCATCAATCCCTTTACTGGAGAGGATGAGAACTCCACCTTTGGCCCAGTTGATGGCCGTTATCCTGTTGCTGATGCCTCCATTCTTGACACCACTGAACTTGCAGCCGTTGCGGCGTGGCATGTCCTCCAAGCTTTCTTGACTGCTCTTCCTTCGTTAGACAACAGGGTCGAGGGCAAGGGAAAGATGGAGAAGACTTTCAACCTGTGGACCGAGTCGTACGGCGGTCATTACGGCCCTGCTTTCTACGACTACTTCTATATGCAGAACCAGGAAATTACCAACGGCACCGCCAAGGGCGTCAAGCTCAACTTTGATACCCTTGGCATAATCAACGGTATCATTGACGAAGCAATTCAAGCTCCATACTACCCAGAGTTCGCGGTCCACAACACTTATGGAATACAAGCCGTCAATCAGACTGTATACGAGTACATGAAATTTGCCTGCTTCATGACCAACGGCTGCCTTGACCAGGTCGACTACTGCCGGCAAGCCAACCGGTCCACCGCCGTCGGCAAAGATATTTGCGCTGAAGCCACCAACATGTGCCGTGACAACGTCGAAGGGCCCTACTACTCCTACGGAGGCCGCGGCGTCTACGATATCCGCCACCCATACAACGATCCCACCCCATACCGTTACTTTGTCGACTTTCTCAACACCGCAGGCGCTCAGCAGGCCATTGGGGTCAACCTTAACTACACCGAGTCTTACGCCGCCATTTCCTACGCCTTCCAGGCCACAGGCGACTTTGTCTACCCGATCTACAAAACTGACCTCGAGCAAATCCTTGGCAACGGCGTTCGCGTCGCCCTTATCTACGGAGACGCAGATTACATCTGCAATTGGTTCGGCGGCCAAGCCGTTTCGCTCGCCCTCAAATACGCCCACACCAAGGAATTCAACGCCGCCGGCTACACCCCCTTTGTCGTCGACGGCACCGAATACGGCGAAGTCCGCCAGTACGGCCAACTCTCCTTTTTGCGCATGTACGAGGCCGGCCACGAAGTCCCTTTTTACCAGCCCGTGGGCTCTCTCGCTGCCTTTGACCGTGTCATCAACCATGAGATTTTGTCGGATGGGTCCAAGCCGTTGACGGGCACGTACTCGACAAATGGGACCGCGAATGCGACGCATACGGAGCCGTTTGTGCCGCTGCCGAGCACGACTGCGCCGGCGGTGGCGACCGGGGCGACGGGGGGGAATTCGACGGAGCAGCAGACTACTAGTGCGATATATTAGGGAGTTTGTAGATAATAGGGACGGGGTTAATATTTAGGATATAATGAATCAAGTCGTTTTAACCATGGAAATCCCAACCGTAGCCTGTACTTCGTCCGTCCGTAAACTTGATAAATATCCGTGCCTGATACGACTCTCACTCAGTTGCTATATTCACGTTCTAGTTACAGCAATCATAAGACAACACGGTCCACAAGTCATTGCAAGCAACAAGATCAGAAAACTCTTCTTATTTCACATTCTAACTCAACCCTCTCTTCACTGTGCAAAACCCCTCTTTTCTCTCTCTCTCTCTCTCTCTCATTCTTTAATAAATTTCGCAGCTATTATTATGATGGCAACATTGAATTCAAATAAATGAAAAATAGAACTTTTCTTTCGTTTCTCTGTGTTGCATGAATGCGTGGCTTTTTGAAGCTGTTTCTTGTTGATGGTATGATGGTGATGATGATGGTGGTGATGATGATGGATGATGATGAATGAGATGGAATGAAATGAATGAGATGAATGAAATGGGATGAGATGAGATGAGATGAGATGGGATGGAATGAGATGGGATGGGATGGGATGGGTAGGTAGGTAAGGTAGGTAGGTGAGTGAGAGGGTGGGTAGGTAGGTTAGGTAAGGTATGTAGACAGATGGGTAAGGTGGGTAAGGTAGGTAGGTGGTAAGGTGAGTATGTAGGTAGGTGGGTGGGTGGGATGGGATAGGTAGGTAGGTGGGTGGTAGGTTGATAGGTGGGTAAGGTAGATAGGTGAGTAGGTAGGTAGGTAGGTAAGGTGGGTAGGTAGGTAGGTAGGTAGGTAGGTAGGTAGGTAGGTAGGTAGGTAGGTATAGATAGGTGGGTAGGTAGGTAGGTAGGTAGGTATGTAGACAGATGGGTAAGGTGAGTAAGGTAGATAGGTAGGTAGGTAGGTAGGTAGATAGGTAGGTAGGTGAGTAGATAGAGGTAGGTATGTGAGTAGGTAGGTAGGTGAGTAGGTAGATAGATAGGTAAGCTATTTGATGCTTTCACATTCACGAACTACTGTACATGAATCAAATGAAACTTCTTTTTCTTTTAGCAAAATCCTCAATATTTATATCAATCAATCAATCAATCACAAGCATCGAGATATTTTGATACTTTTCCTCAAATGGGAATTTTCTTTGAATAGCTAGAATTGTCATAACTGCTTTGCTCTTCTCTGCTCTGCTCTTCCGCTTCTTTTCTTTTCTTTTCTTTCTTCAGGCCATTTTATTGTTAATTCATCAGATTTCTTGCTCGGTGAGATCTGTTGTGTTAATGAGGGTTTTATTTTTTTTTGCTGAAGGTGGGTGATTCGTTTCTTTGAAGCTGAGAATTGTGTGGGTTTTTTTTTGAAAGTGTGATGATGGTGATGAAATGAGAGAGGGGGTTTTTGAGGTGGAAGAAGGGGGGGGGGTGTGATTGAAAAAGCGGTGGAAGGGGTTTTGAGGTAAGGTGCAGTGGTAAAGGGGAGGAGGGGAGGGAGATACTTAGCGAAATTAGACTGACCGCGTCGGGTCGGGTTGGATTTTTTTTGGAAAAGTGTCGGGTCGGGTTGAGAAGTTGGACCCGAGCACTCGGGTCGGGTTGAGAAGCTTGACCCGACAACCCGACCCGAAAACCCGACCCGACCCGACAAGATATTAGGTAGGTGTAAATAGCTTGGTCGAACAGCCTACATGGTTCCCCTTCATGGCTTCCTACCATGTTTTCCCGTCATGACTCTCTACCAAAGTCAAACGGCCTTCATGTTTCTCCATGTTCCCCTTCATGTTCCTCTTCATGTTCCCCGTCATGTTTCCCTTCATGTTCCCCGCCATGACTCTCTATCAAACGACCTCCATGTTCCCCTTTATGACTCCCTACCAAACGGCCTCCATGTTCCCCTTCATGGCTCCCTATCAAAAGGTAATGCAAAAAGGGAATGCAAAAGCCAAAAACCGGAAAATTTTCTATATTTAGCCCTCTTGGCGCCAAGCTCGGGTCCTTGGCGGGTCGCGTCGGGTTGACCCAATTCCCAGTCGGATCGGGTCGCGTCGGGTTGGAAATATGCTCAACCCGACTCGGGTCGGGTTGAAAATGTGGGCAACCCGACTTCGGATCGGGTCGAATCCAAAATGTCAACCCGAAACCCGACCCGACGGTCAGTCTAAGCGAAATTCAAGAATGCGAGTGTGACGATGAAGAAGATGATTGCAAAAGAGAAGAGGTGAAGGATTGAATGAGAGAGAAAAGCCCGAAATCGAAAAAAAAAACCTTGACTATCGAGCATGTCAAACGCGGCTGGCTAGTTGGTGTGCAAAAGGTGATTTTTTTTAAAATGCGGGAAATTGAACGAATGAGGATAGATAGACCGTTTCTTTGAGGATGGGTTTTTTTGAATGTTTGTGAGGGAAGGTTGAATGAGGAAGATGGGAAATGGAAATGGAAATGGAAATGGAAATGGAAATGGAAATGGAAATGGAAATGGAAATGGAAATGGAAATGGAAATGGAAATGGAAATGGAAATGGAAATAGAAATGAAAATGAGCATGTATCAAATCCTTCAATATTTTGAAGGAAAAAAACTTTATTTCTTTTTTCAAGAGTGCTCATTTTGCAGAACAAGAGAGATGTTTTTTTAATATTTAAACTTTCCTCGAGCTGAATATGAGAAACTATGTGGTTTCAGTCCATAGTCAGTAATACACTTCTTCTTCTTCTTTCTAGAAATACCGTCCTTATTTAACATTTCGCTACACAGCAATCCCTTTCTCTCACCACCACCTCCATCCCCCCCAAAAAAAAAAAAAAAAAAAAAGAGAGAGAACTCCGAAAAACCCTCAAAATGTATTAATGACATTCAAAACACCCTTAAAAGTTCATCATCATCACCGATTGCATGCAGAAACCAACCAAACTCGCAACAGCTTCTATTCGAAAAACGCAAGGAACGTAAAATCTGAATTCGAAGAAAGAGAAAAAGAGAAAAGAAAAGAGATAGAAATAGAGATGGTGATTTAACGCCGAATAAACAGCCACGAAACTCAAGACCAAAGGGAACGACTCGTCGCACCCCTTACCTGCCAAAAGAGTTCCGCAAGAGAAATGGGCGGGAGGGGTGTTGAGGATAGAGAAGGTTGGGTGGGTGTGCTGGGGGAATTATTGTTGTGGGGGTTTAGAGGTCGGGACGGTGTGGTTGAGGGTTGATAATGAGAGGGTTGAGGTGGTGGATGGATGGATGGATGGATAGAGCGGATGGGTGTGGGGGTTGATTGGAGGGGGGGGTGGGGGTTGCGGAGCAGGGAAGGGGAAGGGTGGGGGGGATGGTTGTACGAAAACACGATTTACAACCGACCAAAGAAAATTATTTTTCGCGATACCCTGGCACTACTGACACGCAAAAAAGCGCTTCAATGGCCACCAGTAAAACTCTTTGCCAAGCCTCAACTCCTTGAAAACGCAGTATAGATGTTCATGGTCAGGACTCCTGCGAGGTCGCTAATCCCGGCTCATGGTTCACAGTAGATCCCGCATATCCTCAGCCAGCTTCACATACTCTCCTTGAGCTTTCAAGTATCTGTAAAGCGCTAGGCGTCGAATCGCTTTCTTCAACTCCACGTGCAATCGCTCCGTCTCAAGGGAGATCGTACGGTCATGCTGCGGATCGATAGACAGGAACTCACTGAGCTTGATACTAAATTGAGCATCAGGCGTAAGAAGATCCTGTCATGGTTGGACTAGCAATCAGCGAATGCCTCACATGACAAGCTACAACAACCCACAGTATTGATTTGATCCTTTCTTGCTAATCCGGTCTTTGAATCCGGTCTCCATACTTCCAAGCTCGCAGATGATATCTCCCCTACGCACTGAAACCCCTTGTAAGTAGCCGGGCCGAATTGACCATCAGTATTGAAATCTTGAGCCTTCACTCTCAGCTCTTGACAATAGAATTCCGCCTTTTCCTGATCACTGAAACGGCACGACGGATCTCTGTACACAGAGGCTTCTTCGATCTTGATCAGTATTGCTACAGCTGCATCGGCTTCTTCTAGCTACATTCTGATGTCCTGCATCAATTCTTCATAACTCTTCGCAAATTCAACCTTCATAGCAAGCTTGATCTGCGTAGTTCCGTTGATGTCATCCAAAAATATAGCAGCATTAAGAATATTTTCGGGGCCATCATATTGTCCTGAAAATCCGTTGAAACTTTCATTCGACGCCGTGGTAATTGTTGAGTCAACAGAGAGCGGTAGATCAGCTGTTGTACGATGAAATCCTGTAAGAAATGCTCTGAGATACATTGATGAAGTGAACTCGGCATGCACTGAATGATCATCTTCGAGGTGAAAGCGTTATAAGAGTATCTAGGCCATCTAAAGATGATCAGTTAATTAGTAAAGCAGTTTGACAATGCAAAGAGATATTCTACTTCTGATTCGGTTCGTGATAGTTCAAATCATTCATAAGCCTGTCGAAGTTTCTGCGCGATAGTGTAGTCGAGACTGGTCTCTCAGAACAACATTTCTTCAACTGCTTTATCATAACGAGATTTTGTTCATACACGAAATGAGCCATTTGCAGTATCGTAATCCTTATTTCCCACAGACTTGTCCTCTAGAGGGGTAATCTCGCATGGTTTGAGAATAGGCTGCGGACGTGGAGATTCGAGCGAGCGCAGAGATGGACCAGGTCTTATTCGCGGAGTGAGATGCTGGTGTTGGTGAGGGGTGGTTGCGTTATTATTGAATCACCCGGACCATCAGATATAAGCAGCTCTTCGAAGGTTAGTATATGACCATTCAGGAACTCCGCAAGTAACGGCGAGGAAGATGTATTGTAGACACAGATTGCAATACTGATATCCCCAGCAACAGCGTGAAGTCACGGCTTAGTGTGAAGAACGAGAGAATAATTCCGACAGAAAAGAAGTCTTTACACCGAGGCTGACAATAGCTATTCAGCAAAAGAAACCTTCTCCTTTTTCCCGAATTAAGAGCACGACTTTATGCGGCATGATCTTCTGCTTGTAGAACTCCTTTATTATGCCTCGAAAGATTGTTCCTTTTCGGAATGTAAGTCTTTTCCTCTGGCCCAAGACATTTTGTGTCCTTCGCGGTTGAACCATAGATGGTCACTTTCTGAGACCGACGCAATGTCGTTTCCTTAGGTTCGAGGTCCCATCGATGATGCACGAAATGCCGAGGAGAGCTGTAATTAGGGGCTCGGTGTCGACATTCTCCCCCCTGTATCATTGTAGCCTACCAATTACTCTCGTACCAATGGATCCTTATAGATTGTATTGGCTATTAGAAGAACCTGCCGTTTGTTCAGCTTGCCATGGTAACCACCGCAAGTTGCTCAGACCAAACATCCTCGATTGAGGAAAAGACTTTTCATGAAATTCAAGGTCCAAAGAGCTTATGGAATTCGAAACTGCGACAATCCAATTTTTTTATTGTGGATCAGCGTGGCTAAGGTAAGGAAGGGCCCAAATCAAGATCTGTGGAAATCGCTCAGCGGTGTCTTAGAGCATCCTGCATCCTGCATCTCTTGCGAAAAGGTAGGGAAAGGATCGGCACATTGTCAATGCAGGGCACGTGTACCAACAAGACTTGTGCCAGCAATAATCTCAAGATCTGTGAATTATTGCGGTGGAGGTGATCATTGAAGAATGGCTTGCCGTTCGATGCGAGCGTGGTGCCCCACCTCGCTTGAGAATATTTTAATATGTAGAATAGTGTGACAGTAGTAGAATAGTAGAGGAACGGACTGCGTAGCGAGTCTCAGCCCTGATTCAACAAGAAATCCGTACTGCCTTTGATAACCGAGCATGTCGAGTCGTTTCAAGTACCTTATCGAACGCATCCCACCTGTCAATTCCTGATTACTTTATTTACCTTATTGTTCCAAGTGACTGGATCCATTGCCAGGCGTTTTTTTCGGCCAGGGCTCAACAATGACCCTCACTCAATAGAAGCCCGCAGATAGGGCTTTTACTGTAAGTCGGGACAGCGAACACACCACCGTCCACCCCCTAGGTCAGCAAAGTAATTGTACACACCGCACGGAGTAACATCGGCTATTATCTTTCCTACCGGTACACAGTACTGCCGTCGGTTCGGCGTAGGTTCGGTCGTTGTTCCGTAGTAAGGTAGGCTACGACTAAAGTACACACAGCACGCAGAAGAGCGGCTACCTTGGGATAGCGGGATCACTACGGTACGTTGAGGACACCACAAGGTGATGGTGGCGAACGAGGTGAAAAGTACTTTACTGTGTAATGTTGTTATTACGGAGGTAGTGGAGAGAGCTCCGTTCAAATCTCTGGTATTACAGTACTACTTTAGGTATTCCGTACGGATGGATACACTGTCCGTGGCGGATGTACCTACTGCATTCTCCCATAGCCC
>JAABUR0100002722.1_pt1 | contig 26260 bp, 23 predicted proteins | sample 5560091 | NCBI WGS metagenome assembly JAABUR01 (sample SAMN10711879, study PRJNA513375) | rock metagenome | isolation source: Antarctica rocks | place: Antarctica: Victoria Land, University Valley sud
TCTCCGCTTTATCGTCGCAGAGATGCACCGCGGTGGCGCTGTTGAGCGTCGGGACACCCCACCGCTCCAACGTTCGCAGCGTGTAGCCAGCGCGGGAGTGTGCCACGCAGCGATCGAGCACCACATCGACCATCAGACCGCTTGACTCCGCCGTCGGCGCCGAGAGGTCGAGCACGATGTCGCGGTCAAAGAGCGGCGTGACGGTGATTCCGCGCGCCCGAGCGGCGGCCAGGATCAGCTTCTCCTCCTGGCGAAGGTAGGAGACCAGCACGCCCAGTCGTGGATTCGCGTCATTCATGGCCGGCGCCGATCCCGCGTTCATAGGTCCACCAGCACCCGCGTGAGCACCCGGATCCCGCGGGCATAATCATCGAGCACGATCCGCTCCTCCGGCGTATGGTCGAGCGCGGCATCGCCCGGCCCATAGGCGACGATCGGGCAGCCCCATGCCGGGCCGACGACCGTCATGTCGGAGGTGCCAAGTTTGAGCGTAAAGCGCGGGGTGCCCCCTTCGGCACGAATCGCCCGCAAAAACGGCGGCACCACCGGCGATCGCTTGTCGGAGCGATATCCTTCTTGCAACCCGTCGACCTGCAGCGCCGCATCACCGGCCAGGTCCATCAACCGCTCAATGACGCCCGGGACATCGATCCCTGGTGGCAGGCGGAGACCGACCGAGATCGTTGCCTCGTCGTGCAGACCGTCTCCGGTCGTCGCAATCGCACGCAGCGCCGGGGTCAGGGTCATGAACGTGGTAGTGACGTTCTGTTCGTCGTTGAAGCGACCGATCTCAGCTACCAGCGCATTCCAGAACGCGACCGCTTCCTCTCCGATCGATTCCCCAGGACCGGCGGTGTGGCGCGATGGACGCCGCAGGCGATATCCCAACGACAGCGTGCCGCGATAGCCGAGGCAGAGCGCATCCCAGCCGCTTGGCTCGCCGATCACGCAGAAGTCTGGGGCCGGCCACGTCGCAACGGCCGACGCACCCGCCGACCCGATCCGTTCTTCCCCAACCGCGCCGACGACGGTGATCGTCAAATCGGACGTCGTCGCGGCGGCGGTGGCGGCCGCGACGAAGGTACAGAGCGGTCCTTTAGCGTCGACCGCACCGCGACCATGGAGCACCCCATCGTTGATCTGAACCGGGATGCGCCCGGGGACGGTATCGATGTGCCCCAGCAGCACCGCCTGACGCGGACCATCGCCGATCCGTCCAATCGCGTTGCCGGCGGCGTCGATCTCGGTCCGGAAGCCCCGGGCGTCCATCTGGCGACAGAGTTCGCGGACCGCCTCTCCTTCCCGATCGGAGGGACTCTCGATCTCGACCAGCGACCGGAGCAGGTCGACATCCGTCCGGGCCAGAGCCAGGTCAGGCGGAAAGGACAATGCCATCTCGCACCTCCCCCGGCTCGGATGCGCGGCCGCGAAGCCACTGACGGTCATCTAGGCGCACCGCTGGACCCCGGTCACGGTTTCCCAGGCGGCCCATGGCGGCGGCGGCGATCGCCGCGGCGGGCGATGTGCCGTGGAGCGGTCGCGCGTCGCGGTAATCCGGGACCGGCTGAACATCCCAGACGACGGTTCCACCGTTCGTCTCAGCCAGCTCCACCCCCGCCACAGTCGCGCCGATCGCCACGGCGGCCGCTTCAGCCAACGCGATTGCTTCTCGGGTCAGGCACTTGGCGCCTTCGCCACTGATGGCGATCCCCCGTCCATCAACCACCAGGACGCTGGCCCGGGCCGGGGCGCCCGGCGACCCTGCCTGGACGAGAGCCAGCTCGTCGCCGGCCGACCCAAGCACGGCGCGATGCTCGAAGACCGCCTCCGCGGCATCGCGATCGATTAGCGGGCTGCTCGCGGCTCCTGGCCGGAGCGGCAGCAACGTGGCGGGAAAGCCGAACTCTTCGACGGCCGCCATCGCCGCCTCGGGTGAGCAGACCAGCAGCGTGGCCGGACGATGGATGCCAGCCATCGCGAGCTGCGTGGCCACCGCCAGACGGTCGGCGAGCGCCGCCAGCCCGGCATGGAGGACGGTCGCTCCCATCTGGCCGCAGATCGTCAGAATCGCGGCGGCGGCGGCGCGGTCCCGACAGCGGTCGACGATGACGCGCGCACCAGCGACGCCGGGCGTCTCACTCACCGGAAGCGGTCCGACGGGCAGCGGCACCGGCGCCGGCGGGAGCAGCATCGGCAACGCACCGGCCTCGGCCAGTGCCGCCAGCAACTGCTTCTCCTCGACCCGCACGCGCGCACAGAGCACACCAACCATTGTCACCACCGGCTCCCTTCGATTTGACATCGTTGCTGCATGGCGCGCTACTCGCCCCAGTCCTCGCCCTCTTCCGGGGCAAGACCCAGCGTCATGGGCGCGGTGCTCAGCACCTCAAGCTCGGAGCCGCAATCGGGGCAGGTCACGATCTCCCCCTGCTCCGTTCCGTCCCCGAGCTCGATCTCGGCCGCGCATTCTGGACATGGCGCCATGGTCTGGTCCTCCCTCTGCTCGTCGTCCGGGGCGGTCCTTCCGCCCCTGGTCGAACGCATCGTTCTATCAGCCCGTCATCCTCAGCCAAGTGTTTGCCAGAGCACCGCCTTATGCAGATGGAGCCGGCTCTCCGCTTGATCGAAGACGATCGATTGCCGTCCATCCGCGACGGCCGCGTCCACTTCCTCGCCGCGTCGCATCGGCAGACAGTGCATGAAGACCGCGGTCGGCCTGGCCGCGGCCATGAGCGCTGCGGTCACCCGGTACGGTGCGAGCGCCGCGACCTTCGCCAGATCATCAGCCTGTCCCATGCTCTCGTGAACATCGGTGTAGACGGCGTCGGCATCACGGGTCGCCGCCATCGGGTCCGTTGTCAGCACGATCTCGCCACCAACTCCGGCGGCCAGCGCCGTCGCCCGCCGGACCACCTCGGGATCGGGTCGATGCGACAACGGTGTCGCGATCGCCACGGTCATCCCCATCGCCGCGCCGCTCATCATCAAGGAGTGGCAGACGTTGTTGCCGTCGCCGACGTAGGCGAGCCGCAGCCCGGTCAACGCGCCGAACCGCTCCCGCAACGTGAGCAGGTCGCTCAGAGCCTCAAGCGGGTGATCGCACTCGGTCAAGGCGTTGTAGACCGGCACGGACGCACCCGCGGCGAAGGTCAGCAGATCGTCGTGGCTGGCGAAGCGAGCGGCAATCCCATCGACGTAGCGGCTCATAATCTGCGCGGTATCGGCGAGCGTTTCGCCGCGTGTCAGCTGGAGGTCGCCGATCCCCAGAAAGGTGGCATGACCACCAAGCTGCTCCATCCCGGCGTGAAAGACGTTCCGGGTCCGGGTGCTCGGGTGCTGAAAAATCAGCCCGAGCGTTTTGCCCGCCAGCAACGGATGCGGCTCGCCGCGCTGGCGCATTCCCTTGAGCCAGCCGGCGGTGTCCAGCAGCAGCGTGATCTCCCGGGCCGACACGTCCCCGTCGGACAGGATCTTTCGTCCACGGAGCTGGCCTCCAGCGGTCTGCTCCGCAGTCGGTGCCACCGGTGGATCGAGCGCTGTCGTGGACTCCATCACCGCGTCCTCGCTCACAGCGCCGCGGGGCCGGGTCGGCAGAGCGCATGCAGCAGCAGCGCCTTCTGCAGATGGAGCCGGTTCTCCGCCTGATCGAAGATGATCGATTGCGGTCCATCGGCCACCGCGGCATCGACCTCCTCACCTCGGTGCATCGGCAGGCAGTGCATAAAGACCGCCGATGGATTGGCCGCAGCCATCAGGTCGGCGGTGACCTTGAACGGCGCGAGCGCGACAGCGCGAGCGGCGCCATCGGTCTGCCCCATGCTGACGTGAACGTCGGTGTAGACGGCATCGGCGCCGGCTACGGCGGCCCAGGGGTCATCAGTGACGACCACCTGAGCGCCCGAACCACTGGCCGCCGCGAGCCAGGTGGCCTGCGTCACCACATCGGACGCGGGACCGAACCCCCGAGGGCAAGCCAGGGTGACGCCGACACCCATTGCCGAGCCGGCAAGCAACAGCGAGGCGGCAACGTTGTTGCCATCCCCGAGATACGCGACTTTGAGCCCGGCCAGCGTACCGAACCGCTCCTGCAGCGTCAACAGATCGCTCAACGCTTGCAGCGGGTGGCAGCGGTCGGAGAGCCCGTTGAAGACCGGGATCGACGCGGACGCGGCAAGGGCGTCGAGATCGCCGTGGTCGGTCACGCGAGCAACCAGCGCATCAACGTAGCGGGAAAGCACCCGGGCCGTATCGGCCAGCGTCTCGCCCCGTTTCAGTTGAAGATCGTTGACTCCAAGAAAAATCGCCTGCCCGCCGAGCTGCGCCATGCCGGCTTCGAACGCGACGCGCGTCCGGGTACTTGGATGCTGAAAGACCATCCCGAGGGTGGTTCCGGGCAGGTACGCATGCGGCTCTCCCCGGTGGTGCAGCCGCTTGAGGCGAGTCGCGGTCTCCAGCACCTCACCGATCTCGTCAGGGGTCAGGTCGGTGTCAGTAAGGACTCCCCGGCCGTGCAGTCTGCTCCCGAGGGTAAACGCCGCGAGGCGCGGCGCCACACCGCCGAGCGAGATGGAGCGCGACATCCCGGGCGCCTGCCAGGGGGTGTCGCCGAGCACGACCGGTCGCGGCCCCATCTCGGGGGCGGGTGGTGGCGTGGATGGGTAGCTGGCGGCGGACGAGCTCTCGTACATCGGGTGCTCCCTTCGGTTCCTGACGTCGACGAGACGCCGGGGGCCGGCGAGCCATGGGGCTCGGACCGGACCGAAGGGGCGAGAGGCGTCAGCTCCCGCGGTACCACCCTTCTTGCACATCACCCACCCTGAGTGAGGTGTATCTCTTGGCTGTTGCTGGCGTGGGAGCCACCCACCCGATCCTACCTGCCCGACCCACCTGTCTGGGGTCGGGCTTTCGTCGGCCGGCCGCTCGGGGGCGCGTTCCAGGGCGTTTCGCCAGTCCTGGGCTCCCACCTCCCCCAGGTCGCTGCGGCGATCGTGCCCCGTACTCCTCCCCGTCATCGCGGGTTGAACTACGTCGAAAAACCTTCCGCGGTCGAGATGCGCTGATCGATCCGCTGCTGGGCGGCCGTCAGCGCGTCGGACAGGACCGACGCGCCAGCCGCCCAAGCGGAGAGCGGGAGGGGTCCTCCCCCCACCGCGCCATCATGGGATTCATCGCGAAACCTCCATCGTCTGCTCGCTGAGCCGCTGATCGCGGGCGGCGGCGACTTTCTGACCGAGACCGAAGAGGCGAATGAACCCTTCGGCGTCCGCCTGCCGGTAGACCTCATCGGCGCCAAAGGTGGCCAGGTCTTCCTGATAGAGCCCGGACGGCGAGCGCCGCCCGACTGCCGAACAGGTCCCTTTGTAGAGCTTGAGCCGGACCTCACCGGTGACCGGCGCCTGCGTCGCGTCGACGAACGCATCGAGCGCGTGCCGCAGCGACGAGAACCACTGGCCGTTATAGACGAGGTCGGCATACGTCTGGGCAAGCTGGTCTTTTTGCCGCATCGTCAGCTTGTCGAGCGTCAGATGCTCCAGCTCGCGGTGTGCCGTCGAGAGGATGGTCCCACCGGGCGTCTCATAGATGCCCCGGCTCTTCATGCCGACCAGCCGGTTCTCAAGAAGATCGACCCGGCCGATCCCATGGGCAGACCCAAGGACATTCAACTCCTCGATGATCCCCACCGGACCGAGGGCGTGGCCATCGATCGCCACCGGCTGCCCGCGCTCGAATGCGATGGTCACGTAGGCGGGTGCATCGGGGGCGGCTTCGGGCGCAACCGTCAGACCGTACGCGTCGGTTGGCGCCTCCGTCCATGGGTCTTCTAACGCGCCTCCCTCGTGCGAGAGATGCCAGAGGTTGCCGTCGATCGAGTAGATCTTCGCTTTAGTCGCCGTCACCGGCACGCCATGCGCCTCGGCATAAGCGAGCGCATCTTCACGGGAGCGAATATCCCACTCCCGCCACGGCGCGATCACCGGCAGCTCCGGGGCCAGCGCCTGATAGGTCAACTCGAAGCGAACCTGGTCGTTGCCCTTGCCGGTGCAGCCATGGGCGAGGGCATCGCACCCCTCCAGGCGAGCGATCTCGACCTGATGTTTGGCGATCACCGGCCGGGCCATCGAGGTTCCCAGCAGGTATTTCCGCTCGTAGATTGCTCCGGCGCGAAGCGTCGGGAAGGCAAAGTCGGCGACGAACTCCGCGCGGGCGTCGATCACATGGCAGCGGGTCGCGCCGCTGGCGAGCGCCTTTGCCTCCATCCCTGACAGGTCGTCGGGCTGGCCGACATCGACCGCTACCGCGATCACCTCGCAGCCGTAGCGTTCTTTCAGCCAGGGAATGATGCAGGAGGTATCAAGGCCGCCGGAGTAGGCCAGGGCAACCTTGGAAGGAACAAACGATGCGGATGGGATAGAACCGTTCCAGCCTTGATCTTGCACGAGAGATCTCCCAACGATGAACCGAGCCAGACGCACCCATCCGGGTGCGCGAACCGCTTATGCCGAACGGGGGCAGCCCGTTCGGCCGGTACGGCTACGGTCGTATCGTGGTGAGAAGTGCGCCATCGCGGAACGTTCCCTGTCGCGGTTCCTACCACGTGCGTCGGGCAGGAAGCGGGGCGAGATTGTGACCTCCGTCACAGAAGTCCCTCAGACCTTAGCGAATCCTCGCACGTTTTGTCAAGGGCAAAGCGGTTCGTCGATCGCCTCGTCAGGTCGGCTGCGTGCCCGGCGCGGCCACGCTAGGGTCCATTCGTGACCTCGACAACCGCCGCCCCGCTGATCTCCGTAGCGGGACCACCCTCGGCGCTCAGCACCAGCAAACCGATGGTGTGCTGACCGACCGGGAGGTCGTCAGCGGGGATCGTGGCCACGAAACCAACCTGACGTGGCGTCGGAGGCCCGAGACCGCTCGCGACATCGGCGCGATCCTGACCGTAGGACGCCTTGACTCGGGCCTTGCCGTCGACCGTCATGAACACGGCGGCCGCCGCTTTCCGCCCGGCGGCAACCGCCCAGCCCACGACTTCGACCGGTTGGCCGGCGACTACGCTGGCGGACTTCGCGGGCTGCCCACCGGCGAGGTCGATCGCTCCCGCGCCTGGCGCCAAGGGCGGTGCGTTGATCTCGGTCGGATGGTCTGGCTTGAACAGATGGAGTCTGTTCGTCTTCCGCTCGTATTCCAGCAGCAGGGCGCGGGGGTTGGTGGCCACGGCCCCAAGCTGCTCGTCTGTCGCGGTCAGCCCGGCGCCCCGTCCCTGGTCGGTCGAGACGATCACGACCTGCCGGAACCGGCGGGGGAACGTCACGTTGACCGTCGCCGCGGCACTCCAGGCCGGGAGCATGTAGACCGGCTCACCCGTCCCGGATGGGCGACTGGAACGGAGATTGATCAGGTAGAGGTCCGTCGCCGATGGATTTGCCGTCGTCAGGCGGTCGATTTGCGTCATGACGTCGTCGACCTGCGCCATGGCCGCGGTCCAGGTCTCGCGCTGCTCGATGGTGTAGGTGGCGCCGAGGCCAAGGAACGTCAGGAGGATCGCCGCACTGGGGACGATCGCCAACAGGTTCGTCAGTCGCGCGGGGAGATCGAGCCGAGCCAGCACCCCTCGCAGCAGCCGCCCGAGATCGCGCAGCATCGACACCCAGAGGATCGATGCGGGCGCCGCTATCAGGAAGAGGTGGCGGGGAAAGACGGTGCCAAGCCCAAAGACCATGGCGCCGGCCATCGTCACGATCCATGCGACGAGCAGGCGATCGCGCGGCTTGCCGAACCGGCCCACCGCCGCGCCCGCGATGGCCAGGACAAGCACCAGGATGATGGTCCAGAGGTCGAGACCGGCAACGGTCGAGTCTGAAACCGATGACGCGATGCCGTCCCACCGACGGGTGCTGCTGCTCTGCCCGACGCCGGGGATGGCGAGCTGAAACAGGCTCTTCGCCAGTGCCTGGACCTGCGCCTGGGACGGCGTCGACTCGGTGGCCGTGTACTTCTCTGGCTTCAGCCATCGCAGCAGCAGCAGATACGCGACGACAATCGCCGCCGGGATCACGAAGTCGCCAGCCCACGCACGCAGGCGCGAGACAATCGTGTCACGATGGAATCCCACGCCCCGCTCGATGATCAGCAGGCGATAGAGCGCGGCGGCGAGGATCAGTGTGATGCCGAGCGGGTAGGCAAAGGGCGCCAGCACCACCGCGGCGACAAAGCCCGCATACGCCAGCCGCCGGGCGGTCACCGCCAGCGTGCGATCGTGCGCCCGGATGTAGGTTAGGAGACCTGCCAGCACAAGCACCGTCGCCAGGGTGTAGGAGACACCGGCGGCGGGCCAGAGGATCGCCTCGAAGTGGGTGCCATAGGCAACAAAGAGGATGCCCGCCAGGGCCCCCGCGCCGAGACTGCCGATCAGATGACGACCGAGCAGGACGACCAGACCGGCGCTCACCCAGACGAGGCTCAGCACCGTCAGGTGGTAGGCGACCGGATTGATGCCAACCATCTGACGGAGCGTAAACAGGATCAGGTACTGGAGGGGCAGGAAATGCGGACCTAACGGCTCCAGCGCGACCGCGGCCCCGAGACTCGATGTCCGGGCCTCGATGATGTTCCAGTCATCGGCGACGAGGCTATCAGTGATCGACCGTCCGTAGAGCAGCAGGATCTCGACGGCGAGCGCGACCAGGACCAGCGGCAACGACGAGCCGGTTCCACCGGGCCAGCGCGATCGACTCACGGATTGCCATGCGCGTCGTGGCGACGAGACGAACTTGCGACTGCCGGGTTGGGCGGAAGCGTCGCCACCTTGGCCTAACCGACCGTCCCGCTCACCCACCACGGCTCCTGACGAGGTTGTTGCCGCCCATCGTTCCCACGGGTATTACACCCGAAGCGACCCACCGCGAACCACCAGACAGCGGCCGGGAACGGGTTACCAGCGGAGGAACCCCCCCTCGGAGTGAATGACCTGGCCGGTGATCCAGCCACCACCGTCGCTCGCGAGAAAGACGATCAGACGCGCAGCGTCTTCCGCCTGCCCCAGCCGGCCCAACCCGAACTTCGGCAGCAACGCCTCCCGTACCTCATCGGACATCCAGCCAGTGTCGGTTGGTCCGGGGTTGATCGCATTGACCGTGATCCCCTTCGAGGCCACCTCGGCAGCGAGCGTCCGCGTGAAGGCTTCGATGGCCCCCTTGGTGGCGGCGTAGGCAAGCTCCTCCGGCATCGGTCCCAGGCTCTGACCCGATGAGAGGTTGACGATCCGGCCCGGTCCGCCGGTGTGACGGCGCGCGAACTCGACCGAGAGCAACGCCGTCGCTCGCAGGTTGACCGCGTAATGGGCGTCGAGCGTCGCGGCGTCGAGTCGCTCGTAGCCATCCCGGGTCGAGTGGGCGGCGTTATTGATCAGAATGCTCGGCTGGCCGAGCCGCTCGGTCGCGGTGTCGAGCACCAGATGTGGTGCCTCGGGGAGCGAGAGGTCGACCTCTCGCGCTTCGACCCGCCGGCCCGTCGCCCGGAGCTCCCCCAGCAGCACCGCCGGACCATCCTCGTCGGCGCCATAGGGCTGCTCGCGGTCGAATGGTCGCCAGTGGGTGAAGTAGAGGTCCGCGCCCTGCGCGGCCAGCGCGCGACAGACAGCGGCGCCGATTCCCCGTCGCCGGCTCACCCCGGTGACGACCGCGATTCTCCCGGTGAGATCGAGATCAAGCGCGCTGATCATGGAAGACCTCCATCCTGTCAGGGCCCCTGCTCGGCCGCCTCACCAGCGTCGCGAGGGCCGTCATCGAGACCACTCGGACCAGCACGCCGTCGCCTTCACAGAAACGTGACAGATCGGCCGAACTCCCGCCGTATCCACCCGCTAGGATACCGATATGGCCGATGGACCACTCCCTCCGGGGACGCGGTTATCCGGCAGCCAACGCGGCGCCAGCCGCCAGGGCCTGACCGGGCAGTGACGGCGCACCAGACGACTATTCCCGCTCCGCGCCGCCAGCCACGGCGTGAAGCCGACGGTTTTTTCCTCGGTACCCCCCGCGACGCTCACCCTCTCTTCGCCTCACCATCGACCACCGGGCGCTCAATCGCTCCGGCAGCGTCTGCCCTACGCGCCCGCCGTCAGCTCCTCGAACCGATCGACATCGGCGCGGATGATGCTGAGGCTCGACCGCCAGAACTCCGGCGATCGAATGTCGATCCCGAAGCGTGTCGCCAGCTCGGCCGCCGGGGCACGTCCGGTCGAGGCCAGGAGCTCGTCGTAGCCGGAGCGGAAGCGCTCCGGGCTCTCGCGGTAGCGCGCGTAGAGTCCGAGACCGAAGAGCAGCCCGAACATGTACGGATAGTTGTAAAAGGACCGTCCGGCGCTGTAGTAGTGCCCTTTGACCGCCCACATATACGGATGAAGCCGCTCAGGGTCGAGCCCGTCGCCATAGGTCTCCTTCTGGGCGTCGAGCATGATGCCGTTGAGCTCGTCGATCGAGAGATCGCGGGCGCCCCGCTCGGCAAAGACGCGCCGCTCAAAGAGAAAGCGACTGGTGATGTCGACCACGATCTGGCAGGAGCCCTGGAGCGATTGCTCGAGGATCGCGAGGCGCTCGGCGGCATCGGCGCTGGCGAGCACGGCCTCGCGGACGATCGTCTCACAGAAGGTGCTGGCGGTCTCAGCCAGCGTCATCGGCGTCTCCCGCTGCAGCGGGGTCAGCCCGGCCTCATTCAGGTTGTGGTAGGCGTGTCCAAGCTCGTGGGCCAGGGTACTGACGCCGTCGAAGCCGGAGCTGTAGTTGGCGAGAATGCGCGATTCGTCGCCCCGCAGGGACATGCAGAAGGCGCCGTCCCGTTTGCCCGCGCGCGGCCCCGCGTCGATCCACCGCTCCGCCACGGAGCGCGTCACCAGTCCACGCATCCGGTCGGAGTAGGTGCCAAACTGCTCTTCGAGAAACGAGACCGCCTCCGGGAAGCTCCAGGACCGATCGCTGCCCCTGACCGGCGCGAAAAGGTCATACCAGGGCAGCGCGGGGACGCCGATCATCCGCGCCTTCGCCTGAAGGTAGCGGCGTAAGTCGGGAAACGCCTCACGGGCGGCGCCAAGCATCGCATCGAGGGTGGCACGGTCGATGTGATTCTCGAAGAGCGCCTCGTCGAGCGGTTCTTGCCAGCCGCGTCGCCGGGAGAGCGCGTTGCCCTGTCCCTTGATGCCATTCATGGCCGCCGCGAGCGGCAAGGCGGCGTCGCTCCACGCCGCGAGCTCCGCCTCGTAGGCCTGGCGGCGCACCTCGCGATCGGGATGATGGGCGAGGTTGCGGACCTCGCTCATCGGCAGGTCCTGCTCGACGCCATCGACCGGGAGGCGAACGGTGATCTGCGACGTCAGGTTGCCATGCAGCTTACCCCAGGCCGACCCGGCAACCGGGCCAAGCTCCACCGCCAGCGCCTCTTCCTCGGGCGACATCTGATGGGCGGCGGCGACCGCCGCCTGCCGCAGCGGAAACTCGTGGTCCCGCGCCACCTCCGATCGGCCAAGCAGGGCATCGAGGTCGAGCGAGCCGATCCAGGCGTTGAAGCGTGTTCCAAGCGTGCTGAGCTGGATCGCATGCTGCTGAAACTCGCTCATCCGCGCCTGGGCAACATCGTCCCGGGAGTCGGTCGCGACAAAGGCGGAGATGTAGGCACTCAGCGTTTCGACCTGCTCCAGCACCGCGTTGAAGCGCGAGATGACGCGCTCGACCGCGGTCACGGTCGCGGCCTCGAGCGGAGCGGACGGTCGGCGGTCGACCTGTTCCTCGTCGAAGAGCGCCCGGAGCTGATCGATGGCCTCGACGGCCGCGGCGAACCCGGCGGTAAACTCCGCAGAGTCGAGACCGGGATAGACGACGGTCATATCCCACCGTGGCAGGTCGGCCACGGTGGCATCCGGGGTGGCCACAGTCATGCGAGCTCCTATCGAGATCTCCTGGTTCGCGACGGCCGCGGCGCGGCATGGCGCACGGGCGGGTGATCCCAAGCTTACGCCAACCAGGCGCCATGGCGGCGCCAACGCGCATCAGTTGAGAGGCAGAGTTCAGCCGTGCTGACCGCCGATCAGATCGTGACGATGCTTGGACTGCGGCCGCTCCCCGAGGAAGGGGGCGAATACGTCGAAACGTGGCACGCTCCGGCCGTGGTGGCGAGCCGTGAAGGTGACAGCGCGAATCGACCGCTCGGGACCGCCATCTATTACCTGCTCCGCCCCGATACCTTCTCCACCATACACCGGCTCGGAACTGATGAGCTGTTTCACTTCTACCTCGGCGATCCGGTCGAACAGCTCCAACTCGCTCCGGACGGCTCCGGCCAACTCGTCACGATCGGTCCCGATCTAGCGGCCGGGATGCGCCCCCAAGTCGTCGTCCCCGGCGAGTACTGGCAGGGCGCCCGTCTCGGCCAGGAAGTCCGCTACGGCTACGCCCTGCTTGGCACCACCATGGCGCCAGGTTTCGACCTCGCCGACTTTGAGACGGGTAGTCGCGCCGACCTCGCGGCGGCCTACCCCGCCTGGTCGGCGCTGATCGCGGCCCTGACACCCGACGGTGACTGACCGGTGATCTCGCGCGCGACAGGGTGACGCGTCGGGGCTTTCGATGTCCGCGGCCACCGAAAACCCGCGGTGATGGTTGATGCGACCGTCGTTTCCCGTCTCCTCCGGCAGCGTTGGACCGATCACACCAGCGTCTTGCGCAGGGTCGTTCATGCCCGAGGACGTCGTTGAGCGAGCCGGGACACGATGCTCGCTCGGTGCCAGCAGCACATCAACGCGAGTGCGATACGCCTCGTGGGTCAGTCCGCTGGACCGGCGTCAGGCTGTGCCGGACGCCGGCTCCCGGCAATGAGGCGCGGCAGGTCCGGGCCGGTGACGCGCAGCCACACCAGGTGTCCATGCCCCGCGAACGGCCCGTCTCCATGGAGCATGCCGGTCGCGACGTGATACTCGATGGCGGTATCCGCGATCACCTGCCGGACGTGCGCGGTGCTCTCGGCAAACTCGCCAACCAGGGCGAAGGCGTCCGCGCGCAGGCCACGCAGCGATCCCTCCGTCCGGGACCACGTCAGGTCGACGACGTAGGCGCCGTGCTCGCCGACCGCCGCACCATCCAACCGCCAGTGCGGACCCTTCGGCCGCGCAGGCGCGAAGCAGTGGCGGACGTAGGTGCTCACCGGGGGCTTCGGCGATCCATCCCGGCCGGGCGAGTGCGGCAAGCAGCGCCTCGACCTCCGCCACCTGCGCCGAGCCGTCCGCGACTCCGACGCGTCGCTCATCGCCGTCCCATCGTCGCTCAATCATCGGCATGACACTCCAGTTGTTGAGCGATCCCCATCGACCGGCTGCCTTCATGCACCGTATCACGCGAAGGCACGATAGCAGGTCCCCACGAGGATCAACCGTGCCAACCGCCCCGTCGCGATTGGGCGCACGGGCGCATGCCATGCGCCGGCGTGCCAGACCACCTCGTGGCCGGTGGGGCACCGGGAGAAGCTGAACATGGCGGCGGAGGGGTCGAAGATCGTTCCCTGACCAGGCCCAGAATGACCGGGTTGGATGACAGCGGCATCAACTCACGAGGCGAACCAGGGATTCCTCGACAAGCCCGACGACCACGCTGCGCGGAGGGGTCTGCTCACCATGCCGTCCCGGTCCTGCCACGGGCTTAGCGGTTGCGCTCGCCGCGGACGAAGAGGGTCGTGCCGATGGCGAGGAAGAGCGCGAACATGCCCGCCGTGATCAGCAGATTCGACGGCACCGATTGCAGCACCACCTTATCGGCCTCCGGTGTGCCCGCGTAGAAGACGCCTCGCATCAGATCGACCGCGTAGCGCAACGGGGAGATCCGGGAGAGGATGTCCAGGTACCACGGCAGCACCTTGACCGGGTTGAAGACCCCCGCCAGAAAGAACTGCGGCAAGAAGACGAAGGGGAAGACCTGCTGGGCCGCTCGCTGGCTGCTGATTCGAGACAGCACCAGCACGCCGAACGCGCCGCCCAGCAAGCAGGCGGCGATGCTCGTTGGAATCAGACCGAGCAGCTGACCGGGCGACATCGGGATCCGAATCAGCAGGGCGAGCGCGATCAAGCCGACGCCCTGCGCGAAGGCGACCAGCGATTCCCCCGCGATCTTGCCGAAGACAATCGCCGAGCGGGCGATCGGCGCGACGAAGATCTCCTGGCTGAAGTCGTTCTCGCGATCCTCGATCATCGAGATGATGCCGCTGGCGGACGACTGGAAGAGCGTCTGCGCCAGGATCCCGGTGAAGGTGAAGACGAGAAAGTCGTAGCCGACGTTCTTGCCGAGGTTATCGCGCAGGCTGCCACCCAACACGACGATGAAGACGAGCGGAAAGGCGAAGCCGGCGATCATCCGCACCGGATCGCGCAGGAACTTCAGGAAATCCCGGTAACCGATCGTCGCGATCGCGTTGGCCTGCGCCCGCCAGCTCCCTGTCACGATTCCTGCCCCCCGATGATCGCGAGGTACGCGTCTTCGAGCGACGGGTCGTGGGTCTGCACCTGCGTCAGCGGCGTCTCGATGGCGCGAAGCAGCCCGTGAACGTCACCATCCGCGATCGGAAGCCGAAAGCGCGGCTCTTCGGTGAACTCGATCCGCCGGGCGCGCAGCTCGGTACGCAGCCGGTCGCGGTCGGTCGCGTCGATCAGGAGCGACGGGTGCAGCAGCGTGGCCTTCAACTCGCCAGGCGTGCCTGAGGCGACGATGCGGCCGGCGTTGATGATCCGAACATCGTCGGCCTGCTCCGCCTCATCGAGGTAGTGGGTAGTCAGGACGATCGTCACGCCTTGCTCGCGGCGCACGGTGCCGAGGTAGTCCCAGAGGTTGCGGCGGCTGGCCGGGTCGAGGCCGACGGTCGGCTCGTCGAGGAAAAGAACCCGCGGCCGGTGCATCAGGCTGCGGACGATCTCGAGTTTGCGCTTCATCCCGCCCGACAGGGTCTTCACCGGTTTGGTCAGGTCGTTTTCGATGCCGAGCAGCGTGGCCAGCTCGCGAATCTGATCCCGATACGCTCGCGGCATCGCCCCGTAGCGGGGACGGAATGGATAGAGACCGTAGAGCACGGCGTGAAAGCGGACGTTCTCTTCAGCCGAGAGATTCTGATCGAGACTCGGCTTCTGAAAGATGATCCCGACCTCCCGGCGCACCGCGGCGGCATCCGTCATCAGGTCGTGGCCAACGATCCGGACGGTGCCGCTCGTTGGCGACAGGGTGGTCGTCAGGATCGAGATGGTGGTGGTCTTGCCGGCGCCGTTTGGTCCGAGCAGCGCGAAGAGATCGCCCTGGGCCACCTCGAACGAGACGCCATCGACGGCGTTCGTGTCGCTTCCCCGGTAACGCTTGATGAGCTCGTGAACCTCGACGACTGGCGGCATGCATTCCCTGATACCGGCAGCAGCCGGAGACACATCGCGGTCTCGCTCGCTCGGGGAGGCGATCGGGCAACTTTACCGCGAATCGTCGACGGTGGAGGCGATGAGCGCCACGCCCGTATCGGCCGTCACAACTCGTGCCTAAGTGGCACATCTCTTGCACTCCTCCGGTATGGTCGATGCAGAGAGGGTCGACGATGCGGCGAAGGGTGATTGGGGCTCATTGACGTCGCGTCTCACGGACAGAATGCCCGATCCGGCTCACGAACAACACGGGACACATGGACACGATCGGTTAGCCAAAGGAGTCTGGCCATGAACGACCGCGATTCACAGTCACCGTTCCGCTCGCCCTCAGCGCTCACCCGCCGCCGCCTGCTCGGCCGCTCGCTCGCCGTCGGTGGCGGCGCTCTAGCAGCCTCGGCGATTGGCCCGGGTCGCGGCTTCCGCGCCGCTGGAGCCGCCGCACAGGAAACCCCGGCCGCCGGCAAAGCCTCCGGCAAGCTCGTCTCCTGGGGGTACGGCACCGAGAATCCGGTGGCCGAGGCCCGCGTCAACGCGTTCAAAAAGGCCTTCCCGGATGTCGAGCTGGAGATCGTTCCCACCCTTGAGGATCAGAAGCTGTTGACCGCCGTCGCGTCGAAGACGGTGCCCGACTTGCTCTGGCTCGACCGCTTCGCCACCGCTAGCTGGGCCTCACGCTCAGTGCTGATGCCGCTGACCGACTTCGTCCAGCGGGACAGCTACGACACCAGTCAGTTCTATGAGTCGGCGGTCTCAGAGGCATCATGGGATGACCAGCTGTATGGCATCCCGGGTGGCATGGACCTGCGGGTCCTCTATGTCAACAGCGACGCGTTGAACGAGGTCGGTGTTGACCCAAAGACGATCGATACCGGCAACTGGGATCAGTTGAACGAGGTCGGCGCCAAGCTGGTCAAGCGAAACGGTGACCAGGTCCAGCGCTGGGGGTTCGACAACAAGCTCCAGGCGGGCTACCTCTATCTCTGGGGTCAGGGTAATGGTGGCCACTTCATGAACGAGGATGCCACCGAGACCACCTTCAATGACCCGAAGAACGTCGACGCTTTGACCTGGGGCGTCAAGACCTTCGACGACCAGGGAGGCTACCAGTCGTACGAGGCTTTCTCCTCGACCTTCCAGGGGGACGAGCAATTTGCCCGGGGTCTGGTGGCAATGACGATGTATGAGAACTGGATGCTCGGCATCACCGCCCGCGTCGACCCGAAGCTGAACTTCATGGTGCTGCCGATCAAGCCGCGCGGCTCGACCGAGGGCGCCGTCTCCTACACCGGTGGTCGGGCCTGGTACATCCCCAACGGCGCCAAGAACCCGGAGGCTGCCTGGGAGTTCATCAAGTTCATGCACACCGACGACACCTGGCTGCTGGCGGCCAATGCCTTGAAGGAATCCCGGAAGAAGGAGGGCCAGCCCTTCATCCCGACGATGACCGGAAGCAAGACAGCCGACCAGGCCCAGCTCGACAACGTGTACGAGACGTTCAGTGAGCCGTTCGACAACGCGGTCAAGCTCTTCCCGGAGATTCTGTCACAGAGCGTGAACCGAGAAATCTCGCGCTCGCCGGCCGGCTCCCTGATCGACAGTGTCTTGAACGACGAAGGTGTCCTTCCAGCCCTCCGCAAGGAGAAGGACCCGCAGCAGGCACTTGACGACGCCAATACCGCCGCCCAGGACGAGATCGATTCGTTGTAGGCGACGACGACTGACCTCCGTGGATAGGGCCGAATGACGTGACCGGTCGCAAGTCCTGGCGAGAGCCAGACGCTTGCGGCCGCTCCAGTGACGGATCGTTCGCGCTTCGTCCGGCCCTGTCCGCCGGACCGGTCATTCTGGGAGGGATGTGATGGCGAACGTCTCGATCACGCGGCAACGCGCCAGCATCCCGAAGAAGCGGCGGTTCTCGGCGGAGTCGATCGCCGGTTGGATCTCGATCAGCCCCTGGCTGTTCGGCTTTATCGTCTTTACGGCGACCCCGCTTTTTGCCTCGCTCTACTTCAGCTTTACCAAGTACGACGTGCTCCAATCACCCGAGTGGGTCGGTCTCGACAACTATCAGCGCCTCTTTACCAAGGACCGTCTCTTCCCGATCGCCCTCCGGAACACCTTTGCGTACGCTCTCCTCTTCGTCCCGCTCGATGTGTTGACCGGTCTCGGCGCAGCCCTGCTTCTCCATCAGACGCGACGCTGGCAGGGGGTGTTTCGCACCATCTTCTATCTGCCGGCAGTGACTCCAGCGGTGGCGACCGCCTATCTCTGGCTCTGGATCCTGAATCCGAATGTGGGGCTGGTGAACCGTGGCCTGCGCTTCCTCCACCTGCCTGCGCCACAATGGACCGTCGACCCGTTCTGGACCAAGCCGTCGATCGTGATCTCTCAGATCTGGATTCTGGGCGGCTCGATGATCATCTTGCTGGCCGCGCTGAAAGGGGTGTCGCCATCTCTCTACGAGGCAGCGTTGCTCGACGGCGCGGGGAGACTCCGGCGCTTCAAGGACGTGACGCTGCCGATGATCTCGGGGGTGCTCTTCTTTGTCGGCACCGTCAGCACGATCAACGCGCTCAATGTTTTTGCCCAGGGGTTTGTGATGTTCGACGAGGATGGCGGGCCGCGCAACTCGGCGCTCTTCGTCGTGATGTACCTCTATAAACGCGCGTTCGGTGGCGGGACCTTCCAGATGGGGTACGCCTCCGCCATCGCCTGGATTCTCTTCCTGATCGTCGTCATCGTCACGCTGGTCCAGTTCTGGGCGTCGAAGCGCTGGGTCTACTACGAGTCGGGCAGCGACGACTGAGTCGCGGTCGCCGCTCGGGACGGATCGTCGGCGGTGGCGAGCGATGTCCACCGGCGACGATGTGACGAGACCCGCAACACCATGTACCCCACTGAAGGGAGCAATCTATGGCTGTGAACATCGACACCGCGTCGCGGACGATCGCCGCTCCCCAGGCGCTGGCCAGTCAGCAACCGCTTGAGCACCAGCGGAGCAGGCTGAGCCAGATACTCCTCTACGCCACGCTCGTGCTGCTCTCGGTGGTGTTTCTATTCCCGTTCCTCTGGCTGATCCTGACCTCGCTGCGCGAGCCAAATCGGGTCTTCGATCCCGGATTTCTGCCCCACCCGTGGTACCCGCGAAATTACGCGGATGTCTTCGACGCGGCACCGGTGGCGCGCTGGCTCTGGAACTCCTTCTTTGTCGCCGTCATGGGCGTGATCGCGGTCGTCCTCTCCTCGTCGCTGGTGGCGTACGGCTTCGCCCGGCTTCGTTTTCGCGGTCGCAAGCAACTCTTTGCCCTGGTGATGGGAACCTACATGCTGCCGTCGATGGTCACCCTGATCCCGACGTTCCTGATCTGGAACAAACTTGGCGCGGTCAACCACACCTACCCGCTCTGGGCCGGAAATCTCTTCGGTTCGGCCTTCTATATCTTCATGTTGCGCCAGTTCTTCTTCACCATCCCGCAGGATCTGGTCGATGCCGCGCGCGTCGATGGCGCGGGCTATTTCCGCATCTGGTGGAACATCATGCTTCCCCTGGTTAAACCCGCTCTGGCGGTCGTGGCGGTCTTTGAGTTCCAGGCGAAGTGGAACGACCTGATGACGCCGCTCATCTATCTCAACAACCCGAAGCTCTACACGATGGCGCTCGGGTTGTCGACGATGAAATCCGACGTCGCGACCGAGACGAACTGGGCGCTCTGGATGGCCGCGTCGGTGATCCTGACGCTGCCGATGGTCGTGGTCTTCTTCCTTGCACAGCGCCACCTCGTCGAGGGCTCGACAACCTCCGGACTGAAGGGATAGCGGCCAGTTCGCCGGCACGATCAGGGAAACGCTTGACACCAGGCGGGACGATTCTGTAGATTCCGGTCAACAACTGAAGAGAACTGCCTTATCATGAGAGGTGGAGGGATTCGGCCCGATGAAGCCCGGCAGCCTGCGTCGTTCGCGACGCAAGGTGCCAATTCCGGCAGAGCGATCTGCGAGATAAGGGATCGGCGGTAGCGCCCTGACCCCCTGCTCTGGCAGGGGGTTTTGCGTAGCAGCGGTTGGCACTTCCACCGGTGAGGCCAGACCACGGCGTTGCCCGCTCCTGACCATGGAGGAACGACGACGTAGCCAATGGGCGGCAGGAATTCGAAGCGCATGGCAGACCACGTTGAACAATCCACCCCAGCGGCGCGACGACAACTTCACGTTGTCACGAACCGACCGGCCACGGTGCATGGTCCGCACGACGAGAGTCCCCTTCAGCACGTCGAGCTGGGGTCGATGGAGCTGGAGCTTGGCGGGCGGCTTGACCAGGTCACGCTTGGCTATCGCACCTGGGGAGAGCTCAACGCCGCCGGGGACAACGCCGTGCTGGTGGTGCATGCGCTGACCGGCGACAGTCTCGCCGCTGGCGACGGCGGCTGGTGGTCGCCGCTGATCGGCTCGGGTCGGGCGATCGATACCGACCAGGCGTTCGTCGTGTGCGCCAACGTGCTTGGGGGCTGCCAGGGGAGCACCGGACCCGCAACCATCGACCCGTTGACCGGCCGGGCGTACGGGATGCGCTTCCCCCTGATCACGGTCGGCGACATCGTCGCGGCCCAGCGCCGCCTTGTCGAGCGACTCGGCGTCACGCAGCTGATCGCGATCGGCGGCTCGATCGGCGGCTTCCAGGCGTTGGAATGGGCCACCCGGCACGCCGATCTTGTCTCGGCATCGGTGCCGGTCGCGGCGACCGGTGCTCTCGATCCCCAGGGGATCGCGATCAACGAGGCCGCCCGGCGGGCGATCATGGCCGATCCCAACTGGCGCGGCGGCGCCTATGCCGCCGATGGTGTCTCCCCGGAGCAAGGCCTGACGATTGCCCGGATGCTGGGGATGGTGACGTACCACAGCAAAGAAAGCATGGAGATGCGCTTCGGTCGCAACCCTGCCACCCGCCCGAGCATTCTGCCGTCATTTGGCCCGACCTTCGATGTCGAGGGCTATCTCCACTATCACGGCGCCGCGCTGGTGCGGCGCTTCGACGCCAACAGCTACCTCTATCTGACGCGGGCGATGGACCTCTACGATGTCGGACGAGACGGCGGTGAAGCGGTCTGGCTCGACCGGGTGGCGGCGCCAATGCTGCTGGTGGGCATTCGATCCGACTGGCTCTTTCCGCCCAATCCGATTCGCGCGCTCGCTGACCGGCTCCTGGCATGCGGGAAGGACGCGACCTACATCGAGCTCGACTCGCCGCACGGCCACGACGCCTTCCTCAAGGAATGGACGTTGATGACCGGGACGATCGGACCGTTCATTGAGCGCATCCTCGCCGGGTCCGGCGCCCGGTGAACGTGTCCGGCTACGACATGCGGCCGCCTCGTGGCGCGATTGACGCCATGCCGCGGGCGGCGGGCTGACCACCGCGCCGCCCTCGCGAGCGACCACGTCAACAACCGTCATTAATCAAGGAGACCATCGTGGGAGAACCAACGGACCAGACGGCACGCGGCCTCGGGTTTGAGACCCTGGCGCTGCACGGCGGCCAGGAAGCGGACGCCACCACGAACGCCCGTGCCGTCCCGATCTACCAGACGACATCGTTCGTCTTCAACGACACCGAGCATGCCGGCAAGCTCTTCGCGCTTCAGGAGTTCGGCAACATCTATACACGGATCATGAATCCGACGAACGATGTGCTGGAGAAGCGGATCGCACTGCTGGAAGGGGGTGTGGCTGCTCTCGCGCTGGCCTCCGGGCAGGCCGCCGAGACACTGGCGATTCTCAATATCGCCAGCGCTGGCGATGAGATCGTCTCGACGACCAGTCTCTACGGCGGCACCTACAGCCTGTTCGCCTACACCCTGCCGAAGATGGGGATCACCGTCCGCTTCACCGAGCGCGACCCGGAGTCGATCCGGAAAGCGATCAACGAGAAGACGAAGGCGGTCTACTCGGAGACCGTCGGCAACCCGAACCTCCACACGCTCGACATCGAAGGCGTCGCGGCAGTAGCGCACGAGGCCGGCATCCCGCTGATCATCGATAACACCTTCCCGACGCCCTACCTGGTGCGTCCGATCGAGCATGGCGCCGATATCGTGGTCCACTCGGCGACCAAGTTCATCGGGGGCCATGGCACTTCCATCGGGGGGCTCGTCGTCGACGCCGGCACCTTCGACTGGACGGCATCGGGCCGGTTTCCAGGGTTCACCGAGCCGGACGGGAGCTACCACGGGCTGAAGTACGTCGAGACCTTCGGCAACCTCGCCTACATCATCAAGCTCCGAGTCCAGGGGCTGCGCGACATCGGTCCGGCGCTCAGCCCGTTCAATGCGTTTCTCTTCCTGCAGGGGATCGAGACGCTGCCGCTGCGAATGGAGCGTCACAGTCAGAACGCGATGCAGATTGCTCGCTTCCTCGGCGAGCATCCCAAGGTCTCGTGGGTCAATTACCCAGGATTGGCCAGCCACGAGAGCTATGAGGCGGCGACGCGCTATCACCGTAACGGTCTCTATGGGGCGATCCTCGGCTTTGGGATCAAGGGCGGTCTGGAAGCAGGGCGGCGCTTCATCGACGGGGTCGAGCTCTTCTCCCATCTCGCCAACGTCGGCGATGCCAAGTCACTGGTCATCCACCCGGCGAGCACGACCCACAGCCAGCTCGACGAGAACTCCCAGCAGCTGACCGGCGTCACCCCCGACTATGTCCGCCTCTCGGTCGGTCTTGAGACGGTCGGCGACCTGATCTCCGATCTGGAGCAGGCGCTTGAGAAAGCCTGAGGTCGAATGACGCACGGTTAATCGAAGAAACAGGAGCGACGGGCCCGGCATTCATGTCGAGCCCGTCGCTCCTGTTCATCGTCCTGACGTCTCCGGCGGACCGCCGCTCTCCCGGCGAACGTCCTCCTGCCCTCGTTGCGGACGACCGCATCTGGCAGCGGCACGAGGACCATCCCCAGACAGACTTCCTCAGCCTACGATGATCCTTCGAGAGTCGTCTGCTTCTGACCGCTGGCGGCGGCAAGCTCCCCGGCCGGCGCTTCCGCCGGAGCGGGAGTCGTCGCGGCGGCTGGCTGCCTTGCGGAGGAAAGCCACTCTTCGCGGAACCATTGCGCTTGCCAGGGAACGGCCACCCGGTTCTCATGGTCACGAAAATCGACCAGATACAGGGCAACGCCATAGGGACCGCGCGGGTTGATCTCGACGATGGTGCCAGTCGCCCCGTCAAAGCGCGCCTCGGGATGGGTCGTGAAGAGGACACTGATGCCCATCACCCCGCGCTTGTTGCTCCCTTTGGGAAGCCCGACCCGCACCACATCTCCGATCGACCATGCCGCCATCGTTGCGCCTCCGCCCACCGTCGCTCGTCGCCGCCCGGCGGCGATCCCATCTGTGTCACCAGTATACCTAGCGGCAAGCTTGAGCATGGTCTGGAGGTCAGCCCCACGACGGACACCTCCACCAGAACGGGGTTGGAATCGATCTAGATATTGGTATTATCAATATAATTTTGACAAATATCAACCTTCAATGTAACTTCTCACTATGATGTTCTGACAGGAGGTCAGTCGGCACGCCGCCGGGCGGCAAGGAGATCCGCGCGCATGTCCATTCCAGCCGTTCTTGGCCGCTGTCCGGTCTGTGGCGAGGAGCTTTCGGTGACCCGGCTCCAGTGCGGCGCCTGCGACACGCGCATCGAGGGCCGCTTTCAGCTGGGCCGGTTCCAGCGGCTGTCGACCGATCAGCTCGGTTTTCTTGAAATCTTCATCAAGAACCGCGGCATCATCAAGGATGTCGAGGTCGAGCTTGGCATCTCCTACCCTACCGTCCGCGCCCGCCTCGACGAGGCGCTCCGGGCAATGGGCTTTCCGGCGGGTGACGACCCGGCACGCTCGTCGCCACGGCAGACCCGCGAGGAGCGCCGCCAGATTCTCGAAGATCTGCGAGAGCGGCGCATTACCGCCGAGGAGGCGGCCCAACGGCTGGCCGGCGCCTCGAGTCTTGTGTCGCCGATCACCAGCACCGGCCGTACCAAGGAGGTCTCTTGACGATGAACGATCCGATCACAATCCGGCCTCCCCGCCGGGATCCCGCCCGCGAGGAGCGGTTGGAGATTCTTCGGATGCTGGAAGCGGGCACGATCAGCGCCGACGAGGCGGCTCAGCTCCTTGATGCCCTTGAACGCACCGATCGGCCGCCAACCACCTTCGCCGATCCGCCGGGACCACCCACGGGTCCGCGCGCCCGGCAGGTGCGGATTCGCATCACCGATGGCGACAGTGGCCAGCCGAGTCTGAACCTGGCGGTGCCGTTCGGCTTGATCGACGCCGGTCTCGGGATCGCCCGGCGCTTCGCCCCGGAGTCGCTGTTGAGCTCCGAGGTGATCGAGCAGAGTGTGGCCGGGGGTTTCCGCGGCTCGTTGCTCGACCTGAATGAAGATGGTGAGCGGATCGAGATCATCGTCGAGTAACGGCACGACGCGACGATCACGACACGGGAGAGCAGGCGATGATGACGACAGGAGAGGCGACGATGAGCGGTACCACCCGGGAAGCAGGCGCCGATGAGCCACGAGAAAGCCGCATTCCGCTCACCGGCGATGCACCGGTGGCGCTCACGGTTCACAACCCCAACGGCATGGTCGCGGTCCGGGTTGGCGACGAGGCGGATATCCTGGTCCGCCACACTAAATACGGCCTTCCGAGCAGCCAGTCCTACCAAGAGGCGCGGATGGTGATCGATGTCCACGATGGGCACCGGATCGAGGTCCACCCGCATCTCAGTAACACCGGCGGGGGAGGCATCGGCTGGGCGGCGGCCGGGGTGGTGCTCAACGCCCTGAAGAACGCTAACGAGCGAGGCCACGTCAAGATCGAGCTCGGTCCCGGGTCGGTTCGCTATGATATCGAGGTGGAGCTACCCCGGACGGCGTCCATCGGTCAGGTTGCGGTGCGGACCGCATCCGGGGATGTCGACATCGATGGCGTCACCGCGACTTTTAGCCTGACGACCGCCTCGGGCGACGTTCATGGACGGGCGCTCAACGGCGAGATGAGTGGCCACACCGCCAGCGGCGACATCGTGCTGGACCACGTTTCCGGAGCGGTCACCGCCCGCACCGCCAGCGGCGATGTCCGGGTCAGTGCGGCGAAGCTGGCGGCGCTGAGCCTGGCGACGGCCAGCGGCGACATCGGCGTCGCGGGTGGGCCCGACGGCGCCGGTTCCTTTCACATCGAGACGGTGAGCGGCGATACCCGGCTGGATCTGCACCTATCCGATGGCGGGGAGGGCGCGGAGCTCACCTTTCAGAGTGTCTCCGGCGATGCCACGGTCACCCCACCGTTTCAGCAGATGAAGAAGCGCACCTGGCGTATCGGTGACGGAGGAAGCCGGATCGCGGTTCGCTCGGTCAGCGGCGACCTCCGGGCATCGGCAACGGTCGACACCACTCGCGATGGACCGTCGTCGATCCCCACCGCGCCCGCGCCGTTCACCGCACCGGCACCTCACCCGCCGGCTCCGCCCGCTCCTCCGGCTCCTCCCACACCTCCAGACCTCCCGCTGGTGATCCCGATCGCCCCTACGGAGCCTGCCAGGGCGACGGGGACGGACGATGCCGACGCTCCTCCGGAACCGGGTATCGCACCGCGAGAAGGCGGAGTGACCGACCGGCTGGCCGTTCTCCAGGCGGTCGAACGCGGCGAGATCGACATCGACGAAGCGCTCCGGCGGCTTGAGCCCGGGACGCCGCCGACCGTCGCACCGTAGCGGGAACGAACGACCGGTTCATCTCTGCTCCTCTGGACCTATCGGCCATAACCGGGGAAGCGCCCATGTACCATCTGCTCTTTGACTCAGAGATTCATGCGAACCACCGCCGCGCCGAGCTCATTGCCGACCGAGCGCGAGTGAGGTGCACGCTCCGGAACACTCTCCTGAGCACCTTCCGTCACGCCATCGGGAGGAGTCTGATCACGCTCGGCGAGCGATTGGCGGAGCGCGACCACCGGCCGGCCCCGTCTGCTCCGGTCCATGGAGTCGCGCTCCGCCCCGGATCCTGATCGATGGCGCCGGTCGCTCCGGGACCGTCCGCTCGGGTGCCACCGGCCCGATCGCAGATCGACCAGCGACCGAACCGACTGCCCCTCGTGGCGCTGCTAGGGGCGACTGCGGTCTCCCTTGTTGGCAGCTCCCTGACTGCGATCGCCCTGCCCTGGTTCGTCCTGCAGACGACCGGCAGCGCGGCGCGGACCGGACTTACCGCGTTTGCCGTGCTTCTGCCCGCCTTTGCCGCCGGCATCCTGGGCGGTCCGTTGGTCGATCGGATCGGCGCCCGTCGCACCAGTGTTCTCGCCGACACGATCAGCGCGATCGGGATCGGTCTGATTCCCCTGCTCTGGGTGACGGTGGGTCTCCCCTTCGGGATGCTCCTCGCGCTGGTGTTTGTTGGCGCCGCGCTGGAGATGCCGGGTTTGACGGCCCGGCGCTCAATTCTGCCGGAGCTCGCCAGGGAGGCGGGGGTCCGGCTGGAGCGGGTCAACTCGGCCTATGAATCGTTGCAGAATCTTTCCCTGCTCCTCGGTCCGCCGCTCGCCGGGCTCCTGATCGCCTGGCTTGGCGCCAGCCGGGTCCTCTGGGTCGACGCGGCAACATTCATCCTCTCGGCGCTGCTGATCGGTACCACGTTGCCGCGGCGAGCGTCACCGGCCCGATCGGCCACCAGCTATCGGCAGGACCTGGTCGCCGGTCTGCGATTTCTCCGCGGCGACCGGATCCTGATGACGCTGGCGGTGACGCTCACCATCAGCAACTTCGTGAGTGGGCCGCTCTTCGCGGTATT
>JAABUR0100002723.1_pt1 | contig 26253 bp, 28 predicted proteins | sample 5560091 | NCBI WGS metagenome assembly JAABUR01 (sample SAMN10711879, study PRJNA513375) | rock metagenome | isolation source: Antarctica rocks | place: Antarctica: Victoria Land, University Valley sud
GCCGGCTAGAGCCAGCCCCGGCGTCGGAACACCGCGAGCAGCCCGCCGAGCACGATCAGCATGAAGCCGAGGACGACGTAGAACGCGGTGTCGTCGCCCTGGCCGGGGACACCGACGTTCATCCCCCAGATCGACGCGATCAGCGTGAGCGGGAGGAAGATGACCGAGAACGCGGTCAGCACACGGAACACCTCGCTGGAGCGGTGCGCGATCGCCGACTCGTTCGTCGACTCGAGCGCCTCCACCACCTCCTTGAAGTTCTCGAGCATGTCCCAGATGCGCTCGGACGCGTCGACGATGTCGTCGAAGTAGATGTCGAGGTCGTCGGCGATGTAGCGCTGCTTGTTGCGCTCGAGGTCCGCGAAGGCGGCGCGCTGCGGGCGGATCACCTTGCGGAAGTTGATGATCTCCTGCTTGGCGTTGGAGATGTCGCGCACGATCTCGTCCTCGCGGCCCTCGAAGATGTCCTCCTCGATCCGCTCGAGCTTGTTGCCGATCTTGCGCAGCATCGGGAACGAGGCGTCGACGCAGTCGTCGACGATCTTGTAGAGCAGGTAGCCCGGGCCCTTGGAGAACAGCGAGTCGCGCAGCTCCTCGTTGGTCCGGCAGCGCTCGAACAGGTACTCCACCGGCTGCAGCGGCTCGTTCGGGAGCGTGATCAGGAAGTCCGGGCCGACGAACAGGTCCAGCTCGGCCGCGTTCAGGCGCGCGACCGCCTTGTCGTAGCGCGGGAAGTGCAGGATGCAGAACAGGTAGTCGTCGTACTCGTCGACCTTCGGCCGCTGGTTGCGCGAGAAGACGTCCTCGTAGTCGAGCGCGTGGAACTCGAAGCGCTCCTCCAGCCAGGCGCGATCGATCTGGCGCGGGCGCTCGATGTTGATCCAGCGGAGGCCGGGCGCCTCGACGATCTCGACCCGCGGGTCCTCGCGCTCGGGACTGCGTGGGTCAGCGCCGCGGGCGCGCGCGGCGCGCCGACCGAACGGGCTCTTGGGCAGGCTCGGCATGCCGGGTACTGAGCGGGTCGTCGGTCGGGGGCAGCATCACGGTGTCAATTCTACGCCGACGGCCGAATTCCGGCATCCGGTTCGATCTTCGCGATTGAGGAACGCCGGCGCGTTCGCTACGGTTCCCCGTACATAGCAGCACGCATCAAGAGGGGTGGAGGGATTGGCCCAGTGAAACCCCGCCAACCATCCGGTCGCGCGAGCGCCGGGAACGGTGGCAATTCCATCAGGCTCCAAGAGAAAGCCTGGGAGATGCGGTGAAGGGCTTCGCCACGTCGTCGCTCCCGCCGCAGAACCCGGCGGAGAGAGGACAACCGAGAGATGCCGGCAGAGGCCCTGAAGTGCAAGGAGTGCTCCACCACCTATCCACTCGAGGCGCGCTACGTCTGCGAGCGCTGTTTCGGTCCGCTCGAGGTCGCCTACCGGCCACCGGACTCGAGCCCTGAGGAGCTCAGGCGCAGGATCCAGGCGGGACCGCACTCGCTCTGGCGCTACGCGGACTTCCTCCCGCTCGAGTGCACGCCGCGCGCGTCGCTGCCGACGGGCTGGACCCCGCTCGTGCGCGCCGACCGCCTGGCCGAGCGCCTCGGCCTCGGCGAGGTGTGGATCAAGAACGAGACGGCGAACCCGACCCACTCGTTCAAGGACCGCGTGGTCTCGGTCGGGCTGGCCCGGGCGGTCGAGCTCGGCTTCGACACGATCGCCTGCGCCTCCACCGGCAACCTCGCCGGCGCGACGGCGGCCCACGCCGCGTTCGCCGGCCTGCCCGCCTACGTGTTCATCCCCGCCGACCTCGAGCCGGAGAAGATCCTCTCCGCGGGCGCCTACGGCGCGCAGATCGTGGGCGTGAAGGGCAACTACGACGCCGTCAACCGCCTGTGCACCGAGGTATCGGGCGAGCGCGAGAGCTGGGCCTTCGTCAACGTGAACGTGCGGCCCTACTACGCGGAGGGGTCCAAGACGCTGGCCTACGAGACCGCCGAGCAGCTCGGCTGGGAGATCCCCGACCGGGTGGTCGCGCCGATCGCCTCCGGATCGCTGTTCACCAAGGTCGCGCGCGGCTTCCAAGAGTTCATCGACGCAGGGCTCGTCTCCGGCACGGTGCCGGCGATGCACGGCGCCCAGGCCGAGGGCTGCTCCCCGGTGGCGCAGGCCTACGCCGCGGGCACCGACGTCTGCCGGCCGGTGAAGCCCGACACGATCGCCAAGTCGCTGTCGATCGGCGACCCGGCCGACGGCCCGTACGCGGTCGAGCTCGCGCGCCGCTCGGGCGGCTCGGTCGACGCGGTCTCCGACGACGAGATCCGCGCCGGCATCCGGCTGCTCGCCGAGACGACGGGCATCTTCACCGAGACCGCGGGCGGCGTGACGACGGCGGTGCTCGCCAAGCTGGCCGAGCGGGGCGAGATCGACCCGGGCGAGCGCGTCGTGGTCTACATCACCGGCGACGGGCTCAAGACCCTCGACACCGTGCGGGGCACGTTCGAGGTGGCCGAGATCGAGCCGCGCCTGGAGGCGTTCGAGGCCGCGCTCGGAGCGGTCGCCTGATGGCCGTCACGATCAAGATCCCGCCGCAGCTGCGCGCGGTCGCCGGCGGCGCCGCCGAGGCGGAGGCCGACGGCGGCACGGTCGGCGAGGTGCTCAACCGGCTCTACGAGCAGCACGGCGAGCTGCGCGACCGGATCGCGGGCGAGGACGGCGAGCTGCGCCGCTTCGTCAACGTCTACCTCAAGGGCGAGGACATCCGCTTCCTGGACGGTCTCGCCACCCCGGTCGCCGACGGCGACGAGGTCACGATCCTGCCGGCGGTCGCGGGCGGCTGAGTGGCCGCCGGCCCGGGTGACCGGACGTCGCCGGCGCACGGCGGCGCGCCGGAGCGTGCCGCAGCCGCCGGTCCGCCGTACCGAAGCTTCGGCGCCGCGCGCCTCGACCCACCGCCCGACGGGTCCGCCGCCGCCGTCCTCGTGCCCGCCCGCGACGGCTTCGTCGACCCGCCCGCGCTCGCCGTCCGCGAGGACGTGCTCGCCTCGGTCGGCGGGCCGGAGCCGGTCCGCGGCGGAGCGCTCGCCGACCTCGCCGCCCGGATCGCGGCGGCCGGGCACGCGATCGAGGTCCGCGACGTCGCCGTCGCCCCGCGCCGGGCGACGCCCGCCGCGCTGCATCGCGAGGGCTCGGCGCGCCTGTACCTGTTCCGCCGCCACCCCGAGCGCTTCCCGCTCCCGCGGCTCACGCACGTCGGCGTGGTGCGCCTGCCGCTGTTGGCGCTCGGCGCCCTGCACGCCAGCGGCACGCCGACGCAGCCGCGTCGCTAGGCGGCGCGCGGCGCGCGCCGGCGCGGCGCGAAGTCGTCAGCGCCGACGAGGTCGAGCGCGAGCGCCGTCCCCAGGCAGGCGGCGAGCGCCTCCATGCTCTCCGTCACCGACCGCTCGTAGGCGGCGAGCAGCAGCTCCCGCCATGCCGCCTGGCACTTGTCGAGCTCGGCCAGCTCGCCGCGGCTGCAGCAGTCCTGCATCCAGGTGAAGCACTCGGGGCAGCGCAGGTCGACGATCATCTCGCCGCCGCTCCCGGGCCGCGAGCGCAGCGGCTGCAGCAGGGTGGACCCACAACTAGGGCACAGGCTCATGGTGGGCACTGACGGCAAGCATAAGCGCGCCCGCGGACGGATCCTCGTCGCCCCCATCGAGCACGGCAGCCCGGCCGCGGCGCCGCGGTGGGTCCGGCGGGACCCGTATCCTGGCGGCCCCAGCTGATGGCCGAGCCCGCAGCAGGCCGCTCATCCGCACGGCACACCGCTTCGATGACCGACAACGAGCCACAGCTGGCCACGCTCCTGGAGCGCTCTGCCGCCGGCATCTCCGAGCCCGCCGCACGCGACGCGATCGAGCGTGCGGTGGCGGAGTTGGTCGACGCGCTCGACCACCATCACAGCGGCACCGCGGAGCACTCCAACCGGCTGGCCTCCGATTGCCGCGACGTGGGCCGCGAGCTCGGGCTCGACCCCGACGTGGTGCTCGAGCTCGAGCTCGTGGCGATCCTGCACGACATCGGCAAGCTCGCCGTCCCGGCGACCATCCTCGACCTCGCGCGCACGCTCAACGGCGAGGAGCGCGCGGTGGTTCGCTCGCACACGGTCCGCGGCGCCGAGATCCTCGCCGAGATCGCCGGCCTGGAGAACCTGGCGCCATTCGTGCGCGCCACCCACGAGCGCTGGGACGGGACCGGCTACCCGGATCGCCTGTCCGGAGAGCAGATCCCGCTCCCCGCGCGCATCGTCTTCACCGTCGACGCGTTCGACGCCATGACGAACGACCGGCCGTACCGCCGGGCGCTGGGGCGCGAGGAGGCGCGGCGCCGGATCGCGGCCGGCGCGGGCACGGCGTTCGACCCGCGCGTCGTGCGCGCGCTGCTCGCCGCGGCGGGCTAGCGCCGCGCGACGTGCAGCCGCGGGATGGGGCAGCCGTCGTCGTAGCAGGGCGACGGCGTGCCGGCGGGGCCCTGGTGGAAGTGCACGTCGACGCCGGGCGCCGGCTCGTGCAGGGCGGCCTTGACGGCCGTCAGGATGCGTCGCATTGGGGAGACCTCGTTCCGGGAGCTGGACCGCGGGCTGGGGAAGGCCCGCGCGTCGGAGTGTGACACGCCCGACCGGGCGCTTGTGACAAGTTTGTGACAGCGGTCGAGCGGGCTTGGACCGAGCGTCCTGCATGGGGACCCGGTGGCGCGGCAGTCGGATGGCGCCAATCGGCACGATACGATGAGCCGGCTCGCGCCAGTAGCTCAGTGGATAGAGCGCTGCCCTCCGGAGGCAGAAGTCGGGGGTTCGAATCCCTCCTGGCGCGCCTGCAGCTCGCGATCATCAGCGATACGCACATGCCCAGGGGCGGCCGTGCGCTGCCGGAGGCGTGCCTGGCGCGGCTGCGCGCCGCCGACGCGATCCTGCACGCCGGCGACTTTGTCGCGATCGCCGTGCTCGAGCTGCTGGAGTCGCTCGGCCCGCCCGTGCACGCGGTGTCGGGCAACGTCGACGAGCCGGAGGTGCTCGCGCGCCTGCCCGCCGTCCGGATCGTGGAGGCCGGCGGCGCGCGGATCGCGATGACGCACGACGCCGGGCCGGCCGCGGGGCGGCTCGCGCAGATGCGGCGCCGCTTCGGTGACGCCGACGCGGTCGTCTTCGGCCACTCGCACCAGCCGCTGCATGAAGAGCGCGACGGCTTCCACATCTTCAACCCGGGCTCGCCGACCGAGCGCCGGCGCGCTCCGGCGCACACGATGGGGCTGGCGACCGCGGAGGACGGACGCCTAAGCTTCACGCTCGTGTCGCTCTAAGGTCCCCGTCCGATGGATCTGTCGCTCTTCTTCGCGGGCACGGCCGGCTCGGTTCCGTCGGCGCGGCGCGGGCTGCCCGCGCTGCTGCTCCGGGCGGGCGGCGACCGGCTGCTGTTCGACTGCGGGGAGGGGACCCAGCAGCAGCTGCTGCGCTCCGTCGGGCTGCCCGAGCTCGACGCGGTCTTCATCACCCACTACCACCTCGACCACTGGCTCGGGCTGGTCGGCATGGTCAAGACGTTCGACCTGCGTTCGCGCGATCGGCCGCTCACCCTCTACGGCCCGCCCGGGCTGCGCAGCCTCATCGAGGCGATGCGCCCGGTGATCGGGCGCACCGCCTACCGGCTCACGCTCGTCGAGCTCGAGCCGCACGAGGAGGTCCGCTTCGGCGGCTACCTGGTGGCGGCCTTCCCCGTCGACCATCGCATCCCCGCCTACGGCTACGCGTTCGTCGAGGACGACCGGCCCGGTCGCTTCGACGCGGACGCGGCGCGCGCACTCGGCGTCCCGGAGGGGCCGGCGTTCGGCCGGCTCCAGCGCGGGGAGGAGGTCGGGGGCGTGCGGCCCGAGCAGGTGGTCGGCCCGGTGCGCCCGGGGCGGCGGATCGTGATCTCCGGCGACACGCGGCCGTGCCAGACGACGGAGGTCTACGCGCACGGGGCCGACCTGCTCGTCCACGAGGCGACGTTCCTGGAGGACGAGCGGGCGCGGGCGCGCGAGACCGCGCACTCGACGGCTGGGCAGGCGGCCGCGCTCGCCAAGGAGGCGGGCGTGCGGCTGCTCGCCCTGACGCACCTCTCGACGCGCTACTTCCCGCGCGACGTGCGCGACGAGGCGCGCGCCACGTTCCCCGACACCGTCGTGCCGCGCGACTTCGACGCGATCGACGTGCCGTTCCCCGAGCGCGGGGAGCCGGCGCTGGTCAAGGCCCAGCGCGAGCCGGACCCGGCCCCGGCCGCCCCGTAGCCGCGCGACGCCCCGCCGGCCGTGGCGTCGGCGCCCGCTGCTACGGTCCTGCGACCGAACCAGCCGTCCCTTTAACCCGGCCCTGTGAGGCCAGGAAGGCACGTGAATGAGTCACCCCAAAGTCGTCCTCGACGCGGACGACATCCGGCGCACGCTCGTGCGGATCGCGCACGAGATCGTCGAGAAGAACCCCGACGGCGCCGTCGCGCTCGTCGGGATCCACCGCCGGGGCGCGCACCTCGCCACCCGCCTGCACCGGCTCGTCTCCGACCTGCTCGAGACCGAGCTCGCCGCGGGGGAGATCGACATCGCGTTCTACCGCGACGACCTCGCCACGCGGGAGGCGCCGGAGGTCCGCTCGAGCCACCTCCCGTTCCGGCTCGAGGACCACACGATCGTGCTGGTCGACGACGTGCTCTACACCGGCCGGACCGTGCGCGCCGGGATCGACGCGCTGTTCGACTACGGCCGGCCCGCGCGCGTGCAGCTCGCCGTGCTGGCCGACCGCGGCCATCGCGAGCTGCCGATCCGCCCCGACTACGTCGGCAAGAACCTCCCCACGCACCGCTCCGAGCGGGTCAACGTGCGCGTCGCCGAGCTCGACGGCGCCGACGAGGTCACCATCACCAGCCGCCAGGAGGTCCCCGTATGAGGCACCTGCTCTCGATCGAGGACCTCGACCGCCCCGTGATCGAGCGGATCCTCGACCGCGCCAAGTCCTTCACGGAGGTCTCCGAGCGCGAGATCAAGAAGGTCCCCGCGCTGCGCGGCCGGCGCGTGTTGAACCTGTTCTACGAGGCGTCGACGCGGACGCGCTCGAGCTTCGAGCTGGCGGCCAAGACGCTCAGCGCCGAGGTGATCAACTTCGTCTCGTCCGGCTCGAGCGTCGAGAAGGGGGAGTCGCTCAAGGACACCGTGCAGACGCTCTCCGCCTACCGGCCCGACCTGATCGTCGTGCGCACGCCGCACGTGGGCGCGGCCGAGCTGGTCGCCCGCTGGAGCGCGGCCGCGGTCGTCAACGCCGGCGACGGCAAGCACGAGCACCCGACGCAGGCGCTGCTCGACGTCTACACGCTGCGCGAGCGGCTCGGCTCGCTGGACGGGCTGAACATCTGGATCGTCGGCGACGTCATGCACTCGCGCGTGGCGCGCTCGAACATCCAGGCGTTCGCCAAGCTCGGCGCCCGGGTCACCGTGTGCGGCCCGCCGACGCTTATCCCGCGCGGGATGGACGCGCTCGGCTGCGAGGTCCGCTACACGCTGGACGCCCTGGACGAGGCCGATGTCGTCTATGCGCTGCGGATGCAGTCCGAGCGCATGACGGAGTCCTTCGTGCCGAGCCTGCGCGAGTACGCCGCGCGCTACCAGATCGACGGCCGCCGGCTGAACGGCCGCCAGGTGCTGATGCACCCCGGCCCCGTCAACCGCGGCGTCGAGCTCTCCGCCGAGGTGATCGACTCACCGCAGGCGGTGATCGGACAACAGGTCGCGGCCGGCGTCGTCGTGCGCATGGCGGTCCTGTACGAGCTGCTCGCCGGGCGCGCCGCGCCGGACCGCCAGCTGGTGACGGCATGAACCCGGCTCCAGCTCGGTTCGAGCGCGGGACGCAGCCGCTCGTGCACCGCGAGCAGGCCCCCGCCGACCTGCTGATCCGCGCGGCCCACGTGCTCGACCCGCGGGCGGGCATCGATACGCCGCTCGACGTGCTCGTGCGCGGTGGCGCGATCGCCGAGCTGGGCGCTCCGGGCACGCTCGAGGCGCCCGACGGCGCCGAGCTGCTCGAAGGCGAGGGCCGGCATCTGCTCCCGGGGTTCGTCGACCCGCACGTGCACCTGCGCGTGCCCGGCCAGGAGCACAAGGAGGACCTGGACTCCGGCACGCGCGCCGCCGCGGCCGGCGGCTTCGTCGCGATCGTGGCGATGCCGAACACCGACCCGGTCGTCGACGACGCGACCGTCCTGCGCTCGCTGCGCGAGGCGGCGCGCCACGAGGCGCGCATCCCGGTCGGGTTCCTGGCCTCGATCACCCGCGGGCTCGACGGCGTCGCGCTCACCGAGATGGCCGAGCTCTCCGATGCCGGCGCGCTCGGCTTCACCGACGACGGCAAGCCCGTGCACCGGGCGGCGATCCTGCGCAAGGCGCTGCAGTACCAGCGGCTGTGCCACGGGGTGCTCGCGCTGCACGAGGAGGACCCGAGCCTGTCGGGCGCCGGCGTGATGCACGAGGGCGAGGTCTCCGCGCGGCTCGGGCTGGCGGGCATCCCGTCGATCTCGGAGTCGACGATGATCGCCCGCGACGCGGCGATTGCCGGCTACGAGAACGGCCGGATCCACATCCAGCACCTGTCCGCGCGCGAGTCGGTCGCGGCGGTCGCCGAGGCCAAGGCGCGCGGCGTCGAGCGAAGCGGTGACGAGCGCGAAGCGCGAGGCAGAATCAGCGCCGAGGCCTCGCCGCACCACCTCACCCTCACCGACGAGGCGATTCGCGGCTTAGCGGTCGCCCAAGCCGGCGAAGCCGGCCGAGGCAGTTGCTCGGGCCTCGACACGCGGCTGAAGATGAACCCGCCGCTGCGGTCCGAGGACGACCGGCGGGCGCTGATCGACGGCCTGCGCGACGGCACGATCGACTGCATCGCCACCGACCACGCGCCGCACGCGCGCGAGGAGAAGGAGGTCCCGTTCGAGGAGGCGCCGATGGGCACGACGGGGCTGGAGACGGCGTTCGCCGCCGTCTTCACCGAGCTGGTCGTGCCGGGCGTGCTGCCGCTCCGGCTGGTCGTCGACAAGCTCAGCGCCGGCGCCGCCCTGATGGGCTTGACGCCGCCGCGCATCGCCGTCGGCGAGCCGGCCGGGATGTGCCTCGTCGACCTCGGGGCGGAGTGGCAGGTCGGCGAGGCCGGCTACGAGTCGCGCGCCGAGAACTGCTGCTTCGCCGGGCGCACGCTGCGCGGCCGCGTGCTGGCCACCGTGGCGGCGGGCTCGGTCGTCTACCGCGAGCGGGCGTTCGCCCTGACCGCCGCATGAGCTCGGCCTACGTCCTGCTCGCGGACGGCACGCGCTTCGACGGCGAGGCGTGCGGCGCACCCGGCCACGCCGTCGGCGAGGTCGTCTTCACCACCGGCATGTCGGGCTACCAGGAGTGCGTGACCGACCCGTCGTTCGCCGCGCAGCTGATCACGTTCACCGCGCCGATGGTCGGGAACTACGGGGTCAGCGCCGAAGCGATGGAGTCCGATCGGGTCCACGCCCGGGCGGCGATCATGCGCGAGGCCGTGAACTCCGAGGACGCCCCGAGCGCCGAGCGCGGCTGGCTGGACTGGCTGCTCGACTGCGGCGTGCCGGGCATCACCGGCGTCGACACCCGCTCGCTCGTGCGCCACATCCGCGACGCGGGCGCGATGCTCGGCGGCGTCTTCCCGGCGACGATCGGGGAGGACGAGGCGCGCGCGCTGATCGCCGCCGAGCCGCCGATGACGGGCCGCGACCTGGCGCGCGAGGTGACGCCGCAGGAGCCGTCGATCGTCCACGGCGACGGCTCGGGCCCGCACATCGTCGCGCTCGACACGGGCATCAAGCGCTCGATCGTGCGCAACTTCGTCACGCGCGGCGCGACGCTCGAGCTGCTGCCCTGCACGACGCCGGCCGCCGACGTGCTCGCCCGCGGCGCCGACGGGATCTTCCTCGTGCCCGGCCCCGGCGACCCGGCGACGCTCGGCTACCTGGTCGAGACCGTCCGCCAGGCGATCGGGCGACTGCCGGTGTTCGGCATCTGCCTCGGCCACCAGATCCTCTCCCAGGCGGTCGGGCTGGAGACGTTCAAGCTCCGGTTCGGCCATCGCGGCGGCAACCATCCCGTCAAGGACCTGCGCACCGGCCGGATCGCGATCACCGCGCAGAACCACGGCTTCGCGGTGCGCGGCGAGGCCGGCCAGCGGCTGCAGACCGACTTCGGTGAGGCGGAGCTCACGCACGTGAACCTGTACGACGGCACAATCGAGGGCATCCGGCTGCTCGACGTGCCCGCCGGCTGCGTCCAGTACCACCCGGAGGCCGGGCCGGGGCCGCACGACTCGGTCGGGCTGTTCGACGAGTTCATCGCCGAGATCCGAGATGCCCGCCCGGAAGGCGGGCTACCCCCTCAGAACGCCGTCCGGACGACCCGCGGAGCTCACCCTCATGCCTAGGCGGGACGACCTCCACAAGATCCTCGTGCTCGGCTCCGGGCCGATCGTGATCGGCCAGGCCGCCGAGTTCGACTACTCCGGCGCCCAGGCCTGCAAGGTGCTGCTGGAGGAGGGCTACGAGGTCGTGCTCGTGAACTCCAACCCCGCGACGATCATGACCGACCCGGAGTTCGCGACGGCGACCTACGTCGAGCCGTTGCTGCCCGAGGTCGTCGCCCAGGTGATCGAGCGCGAGCGCCCCGACGCGCTGCTGCCGACGCTCGGCGGCCAGACCGCGCTCAACCTCGCCAAGGCGCTCTACGAGGACGGCACGCTGGAGCGCTTCGGCGTCGAGCTGATCGGCGCGAACTACGACGCGATCAACCGCGCCGAGGACCGCGAGCAGTTCGACGCGACGATGCAGGCGGCCGGGCTGCGCACCGCGCGGAACACGATCGCCACGAGCCTGGAGCAGGCGCGCGGCGCGCTCGGCGAGTTCGGCCTGCCGCTGATCATCCGCCCGGCGTTCACGCTCGGCGGCCGCGGCGGCGGGATCGCCCGCAGCGAGGAGGAGTTCGCGCGGATCGTCGCCCAGGGCCTGGCCGCGTCGCCGATCGGCCAGGTACTTATCGACGAGTCGGTGCTCGGCTGGGGCGAGTTCGAGCTCGAGGTCATGCGCGACGCCGCGGACAACGTGGTGATCGTCTGCTCGATCGAGAACGTCGATCCGATGGGCGTCCACACGGGCGACTCGGTGACCGTGGCGCCGCAGATGTCGCTGACCGACCGCCAGTACCAGATGCTGCGCGACCAGGCGATCGCCGTGATCCGCGCCGTCGGGGTCGAGACCGGCGGCTCCAACGTCCAGTTCGCGGTCAACCCGGCGACCGACGAGATCGTCGTGATCGAGATGAACCCGCGCGTCTCGCGCTCCTCGGCGCTGGCCTCCAAGGCGACCGGCTTCCCGATCGCCAAGATCGCCGCGCGCCTCGCGGTCGGCTACCGGCTCGACGAGATCCCCAACGACATCACGCGCAAGACGCCGGCCTCGTTCGAGCCGGCGATCGACTACGTGGTGGTCAAGTGGCCGCGCTTCGCATTCGAGAAGTTCCCCGGCGTCGACGCCCGGCTCTCCACGCACATGAAGTCGGTGGGCGAGGTGATGGCGATCGGGCGCACGTTCAAGCAGGCGTTCGTCAAGGCGATGCGCTCGCGCGAGCTCGACGCGCCGGTCGAGCTCTCCGGCGACCTGCTGGAGCGGCTCGGAACGGCCGGCGCGGATCGCCATGACCTGGTGCTGGAGGCGTTCCGGCGGGGCGCGTCCGAGGCGGAGGTGCACGCCCGCACGGCGATCGACCCGTGGTTCCTGCGCGAGCTGCGCGAGCTCGCGCTCGCGCCCGAGGCGGTCGAGACCGGGGTGCGGACCTACCGCGCCGTGGACACCTGCGCCGCGGAGTTCGCGGCCGAGACGCCGTACTTCTACTCCGCCTGGGAACGGCCGCCGGCGGCCCACGAGGTGCCGCGCGGGGACCGGCCGAGCGTGATGATCCTCGGCTCGGGCCCGAACCGGATCGGCCAGGGGATCGAGTTCGACTACTGCTGCGTGCACGCGGCGATGACCGTCCGCGAGTCCGGCCGCGACGCGGTGATGGTCAACTGCAATCCCGAGACGGTCTCGACCGACTACGACACGTCGGACCGGCTGTACTTCGAGCCGCTGACGCTCGAGGACGTGCTCGGGATCGTCGAGGTGGAGCAGCCCGAGGGTGTGATCGTCCAGTTCGGCGGCCAGACGCCGCTCAAGCTGGCGGCGGGCCTCGAGGCGGCGGGCGTGCCGCTGCTCGGCACCTCGCCCGAGGCGATCGACCTGGCGGAGGACCGCGGCCGGTTCGGCGCGGTGCTGGAGCGGCTCGGGCTGGCCGCGCCGCCGTACGCGAACGCGCGCGGCGCCGAGGCGGCGCTGGCCGCGGCGCCGGGCGTCGGCTTCCCGCTGCTCGTGCGGCCGAGCTACGTGCTCGGCGGGCGCGCGATGGAGCTCGTGTACTCGACCGATGCGCTGGCGGACTACCTGCGGAGGACGGGGGCGAACGGCGAGTCCGAGATCTACCTCGACCGCTTCCTGGAGAACGCGATCGAGGTCGACGTCGACGCCATCTGCGACGGCGAGGACGTGTGGATCGGCGGGATCATGCAGCACGTCGAGGAGGCCGGCATCCACTCCGGCGACTCCGCCTGCGTGCTGCCGCCGCACTCGCTCGGCGCGGAGATGCTGCGCGAGATCCGCGCGGCGACGACCGCGCTGGCGCTCGAGCTCGGGGTGGTCGGGCTGATGAACGTGCAGTACGGCGTATTCGGCGACGCGCTCTACGTGATCGAGGCCAACCCGCGCGCGTCGCGCACCGTCCCGTTCGTCTCCAAGGCCACCGGGATGCCGCTCGCGAAGCTCGCCTGTCGGGTGATGCTCGGCGAGAGGCTGGCGGACATGGACCTGCCCGACGACTCGGGCGGCGATCACGTGTCGGTCAAGGAGGCCGTGCTGCCGTTCGACCGGTTCGCCGGGGCCGACGCGCTGCTCGGGCCGGAGATGCGCTCGACCGGCGAGGTGATGGGCGTGGCGCCGGACTTCCCGGCGGCGTTCGCCAAGGCGCAGGCGGCGGCCGGCGCCCGGCTGCCGCAGTCGGGCACCGTGTTCCTGACCGTGACCGACTCCGACAAGGCGGCGATCGGGGCGGTGGGCGCGCAGCTGCACGACCTCGGGTTCTCGATCGCGGCGACCGGCGGCACCGCGGGCGCCATCGCCCGCATGGGCATCCCCGTCGAGCGCCTCAACAAGCTCGGGGAGGGCTCGCCACACGTGGTCGACAAGATCGAGGGCGGCGACGTCGTGCTGGTCATCAACACCCCGACGGGCACGGCCGCGCGCTCGGACGGCTACGAGATCCGCCGCGCCGCGATCGCCCGCGGCATCCCCTGCATCACGACGATGGCAGGCGGCATGGCGGCCGCGCGGGCGATCGCGGCGGCGCGCCACGGCGTGGTCCCAGAGGTCCGCTCGCTCCAGGAGATCCACCGCGCGAGCGGCGCGGGCGCGGAGGCGGTCCCGTCGTGACCCCCGCCGTGGACGTCCGCACGCTCGCGCCGTTCGGCCGGCGGCGCCTGGCCGTCACCGCGCGGCGCGAGTACGGCGCCTACGTCGTGATCTCGGTGGCCGACCCGGAGGGCCCGGCGCCCGATCCCGGGCAGTTCGCGATGCTCGCGGCCGCCGAGCGCTGGGGCGGCGGGGCCGACGAGCGGCCGTTCCTGCCGCGGGCGTTATCGGTCGCGCGGCGCCACGCGGACGGGACGCTCGACTTCGTGCTCGAGGGGGTCGGGCCCGGGACCGAGCGCCTCGCCGAGCTCGGCGCGGGCGACGACGTATGGCTGCTGGGGCCGCTCGGCCGAGGCTTCGCGCCACCGCGCCAGGGCCGCCGCCCCATCCTGGTCGGCGGCGGCGTGGGCATCGCTCCCCTGATGATCTGGCAGGACCTCCTGGGCGCGGGCGCGCTCGTCCTGCTCGGGTTCCGCGACGCCGCCCACGCCGAGGGCGCCGCGCTCCTGCGCGGCGCCCGCCTCGCCACCGACGACGGCTCGGCCGGGCATTGCGGCCTCGTGACCGAGCTGCTCGCCGCCGAGCTGGGGTGCGATGCCCGGGCCGAGGTCTACGCGTGCGGCCCGCCGCCGATGCTCGAGGCGGTGCGCGCGCTGTGCGGCGAGCACGACGTCCCCGCCCAGCTCGCGCTGGAGTCGGGCATGGCGTGCGGCTACGGCGCCTGCTTCGGCTGCGTCGTGCCCACGAAGGACGGCTACGTCCGGCTCTGCGTCGACGGCCCGGTGCTGGAGGCCGCCGCGCTGGAGGTCGTCGCGTGATCAGCTTCTGCGGCATCGGGCTCGCGCACCCGATCGTGAACGGCTCCGGCACGTTCGACGCGATCGCCGCCCGCACGGCGTTCGGCGACGCGCTGCTCGACGACTTCCCGTTCGCCGCGTTCGTGTCCAAGACCGTCACCCACGCGCCGCGCGCCGGCAACCCGCCGCCGCGGCTGTGGGAGCTGGGGGCCGGCATGATCAACTCCATCGGGTTGCCCAACAAGGGCCTCGACGGCTACCTCGCCCACGACCTGCCGCAGCTGGCCGAGCTGCCGGTGCCGCTGATCGTCAACGTGATGGGCTCCACGCCCGAGGAGGTCGCGACGCTCGTGGCCGCGTTCGCCGAGCGCGACGAGGTCGCCGCGCTCGAGCTCAACGTCTCCTGCCCGAACGTCAGGACCGGGCTGCTGATGGGCGCCGACCCGGGGGAGACCGCGGCGCTGCTCGACGCCGTCCGGCCGCGGACCGCCAAGCCGCTGATCGTCAAGCTCACGCCGAACTGCGCTTCGCCCGCCGCCGTCGCGGCAGCCGCCGAGCGGCACGGCGCCGACGCCGTCTCGCTCGTCAACACCCTGCGCGGGATGGCGATGCACCCGCGCCGCCCCGGCGAGCCGTGGCTGGGCGGCGGCACCGGCGGCGTGTCGGGCCCCGCCGTCCGCGCGATCGCCCTGGCGCAGGTGCGCGAGGTCCGCGAGCGCGTCCGGATCCCGATCGTCGGCATGGGCGGCGTCCAGACCGGAGGTCATGCCCGGGACCTCCTCGACGCGGGCGCCGACGTCGTCGGCGTCGGCACGGAATCGTTCCGCGACCCGCGTGCGGGAGCCCGGATCGCCGCCGAGTTGGACCAGATAACCGCAAACAGCGGGGGGATTCATGGTGCATCACCCGCCGCAGGCGCACACATAGCACAGAGTCGTTAGAAAAGCCCTGCAAAGCGAGGGGTTACCGTCAAGTGACCTCCATGCAGGTGCACCTCAACTTGAGGTCGAGCTGAATTCACACCTTTCGCCTTGCCGCCTCGTGCGCGCGATGTAGACTCGCCGCCCATGCCGCCAGCCACGAAGATGCCCCCCAAGTCCGCCGTGGCAGCTCCCGAGCGCTCCCTGACCCAGCGCATGGAGGCGCTGCACCGCGCCAACGAGATCCGCACCCGACGCGCACAGCTCAAGCGCGACCTCAAGGCCGGCCGCGTCAGCATCCACGACCTCCTGTTGGAGCCGCCCGTCTACGTCGAGACCGCGAAGGTGTTCGACATGCTCCTCGCCGTTCCGAAGTACGGCCGCGTGAAGGTCAACAAGGTGCTGGTCCAGTGCCGCATCTCCCCGAGCAAGACGATCGGCGGCCTGTCGCAGCGCCAGCGCACCGAGCTGGTCAGCATGCTGCGCCGCTAGCGTTCGTCCGCGGCTTGCCCAAGGTCTTCGTCATCACCGGCCCCTCCGGCGTCGGGAAGGGCACGCTCATCCGCACGCTGCTCGAGCGCGTGCCCGAGCTGGAGCTCGCCGTGTCGGCCACGACGCGGCGCCCGCGCCCGGGCGAGGCGCAGGGGGTCGACTACCACTTCCTCTCCGACGACGAGTTCGAGCGCCGCGCGCAGGCCGGCGAGTTCGTCGAGCACGCCCGCTACTCCGGGCGCCGCTACGGGACGCTGCGCTCGGAGCTCGAGCAGCGGATCGCGGGCGGCCACCCCGTCGTGCTCGAGATCGAGGTCCAGGGCGCGCGCCAGATCCGCGAGTCGATGCCCGAGGTGGTGCAGATCTTCATCGCCCCGCCGAGCGAGGACGCGCTGCGCGCGCGGCTCGTCGGCCGCGGCACCGACGACCCCGAGCAGGTGGCGGCGCGCCTCGCCACCGCGCGCGAGGAGCTGCGCGCCCAGGGCGAGTTCGGCCACGTCGTGATCAACGACCGCCTCGAGGACGCCTCCGACGCGCTGGAGGACTGCGTGCGGGGCCACCTCGCGCACACGGGCTGATGGGCGGGTGCCGGAACGCTAACCTAGAAGGTCGCACCTTCCGCGCAATCCGAAGGAACCTCTTGATCTCACCCCGCGTCGATCGCCTGCTGGAGAACGTCGACTCGCCCTATGCGAGCGTGGTCGTGGCCGCCAAGCGCGCCCGCCAGATCAACTCGTACTACCACAACCTGGGTGAGGGCACCTTCGAGGAGTTCCCGCCGCCGATGATCGACACGGGATCCAAGAACTACCTCACGATCGCCCTCGAAGAGGTCGCGGGCGGGAAGATCAAGTACCGCTACCGCGGCTAGGGCCGCCCTCGCGCGAATGGCCGAGCGCAGCGGCGAGGCGTCAGCCGGTGGCGAGGCCTCTAGCCGAGCGAGCGAAGCGGTGACGAGCGCGCAGCGCGAGGCAGGAAAGGCGCCCAGCCGAGGCAGAATCCTGCTCGGCGTCACCGCTGGGATCGCGGCCTACAAGGCGCTCGAGTTCACGCGGCTCGCGACCAAGGCCGGGCATGCGGTGCGCGTGATCCAGACCGAGGCGTCCACCCGCTTCGTCGGCACCGCGTCGTTCGCCGCGATCACCGGAGCGCCGGTGCTGATCACCGAGTGGGAGCCCGACCCGCTGCGCGGGGCGTTCCCGGGCGACGCACCGCCCGACCACGCGCCGCTCTCGCATCTCCAGCTCGCCGAGACCGCCGACGTCTTCCTCGTCGCCCCGGCGTCGGCGAACACGCTGGCCAAGCTCGCCGCCGGCCAGGCCGACAACCTGCTGTGCGCCGCCGCGCTCGCCTGCCGGCGCCCGCTCGTGCTCGCGCCGGCGATGAACGACGCGATGTACGAGCACCCCGCCACGCAGGCGAACCTCGCCACGCTGCGCGAGCGCGGCGCCACGGTGCTCGAGCCGGGCACGGGCGCGCTCGGCTCGCCGGGCGAGTGGGGGATCGGGCGCCTGCCCGAGCCGCCCGCGCTGCTGGCCGCGGTCGAGGCGGCCCTCGCCGACAAGCCGGATCCGGGCACCAGCGGCGATCGCGACCGCTTCCCGGGGAACGCAAACGGCGATCGCAGCTGGTCGGGCCTCGAGGTGCTGGTCACCGCAGGCGGGACGCGCGAGCCGATCGACGCCGTCCGCTTCATCGGCAACCGCTCCTCGGGCCGCATGGGGCTCGCCCTCGCCGAGGCGGCCGCGCGGCGGGGCGCGGCCGTGACCGTCGTCGCCGCCAACGTGACGCTGCCCCGCCCTCCCGGTGTCCGCTACGTCGACGTCGGGACCGCCGCCGAGCTGGGCACCGCCTGCGCGGAGGAGTTCGACCGCTGCGACGTGCTGCTGATGGCCGCGGCCGTCGCCGACTACCGGCCGGCCGAGCGGCACGAGGACAAGATCAAGAAGACCGACGCCGGCGGGGAGCTGGAGCTGCGGCTGGAACGTACCGACGATGTGCTCGCCGATCTCGCCGCCCGCCGCCGCGACGGTCAGCTGATCGTCGGCTTCGCCGCCGAGACCGGCGCGGGCGCGCTCGAGTACGGGCGCGAGAAGCTCGCGCGCAAGCGGCTGGACGCCGTGGTGGTCAACGACGTGGCGGCGCCCGGCATCGGCTTCGACTCCGACTTCAACGAGGTCACCATCCTCTCGGTTGAGGAAGAGCGGCACGTGCCGCGTACAACCAAGACGGAGGTCGCCGCCGCGATCCTCGACGCCGTCTTGACCCGCCGTTCATCCACCACGATCAGAGCGTGAGCCCCGATATGGAGCCGATCGAGCCCCTCCCCGATACCGTCGCCCCGGAGGAGGTCGAAGCCGCCGTCGGCTTCTGCCGGCGGCTCGAGGACAACATCCGCCGCGCGGTCAAGGTGCGCGACGACGTGCTGCGCCACGTCGTGGTCGCGCTGCTGGCCGAGGGCCACATCCTCGTCGAGGACTACCCGGGCGTCGGCAAGACGGCCCTCGCACGCGCGCTGTCGCGCACGCTCGACTGCCAGTTCGCGCGCGTGCAGTGCACCGCCGACCTGCTCCCGGCCGACATCGTCGGGGCCAACATCTACAACCAGCGCGAGCAGCGCTTCGAGTTCCGGCCCGGCCCGATCTTCGCCAACGTCGTGCTGGTCGACGAGATCAACCGCGCGTCGCCGAAGACGCAGTCCGGCCTGCTGGAGTGCATGCAGGAGCGCCACGTCACCGTCGACGTGCACTCGCACGAGCTGGCGATGCCGTTCATGGTCTTCGCGACGCAGAACCCCGTGGAGTACGAGGGCACCTACCCGCTGCCCGAGGCGCAGGTCGACCGCTTCATGGTGCGTTTGTCGCTCGGCTATCCGAGCCCCGATGAGGAGGCGAGCATGCTGGCCGGCCACGAGGGCGGCGATCGGGTGCTCGACCTGGAGCCGGTGGTCGACCGCACCGAGGTGCTCGTCGCCCAGGACGCGGCTCGGCGCGTGCACGCCTCGCGCGCGCTGCGCGACTACATCGTCGCGCTGCTGGGCCACACCCGCGAGGACCGGCGCGTCGAGCTGGGGGCGTCGCCGCGCGCGGGCCTGATGCTGCTGCGCGCCGCCAAGGCGCACGCGCTCCTCAACGGCCGCGACCACGCGCTGCCCGACGACGTGCAGGCGCTCGCCCCCGCCGTGCTCTCGCACCGCATCATGCTCGTCCCCGAGGCGGCGGGCGTCGAGCGCGAAGCGGTCATCGCCGCCGCCGTCGCCGCCGTCCCGGCGCTCTAGGGGCGGCGGGCGTGCGCTCCGCCCTCGGCTGCACGGCGCTCGGCGTCCTGCTGCTGCTGGTGGCGGGGACGTTCGACGCCGAGCCGCTCTACGTCACAGGCGCCGCGCTGGTGCTGCTCGGCGCCGGGGCGGCCGCGTGGATCGGCCTCGGCGCGTGGGGCGCCACGATCGAGCGGACGATCGGCGAGCGCAGCGTGGTGGAGGAGGAGCCGCTGCCGGTGCTGATCGAGGTCCGGCGCGGGCGCCTGCCGCTGCCGCCGGGCTGGATAGACGAGCCGCTGCTGCCCGAGCCGGTGCGCATCAGCGCCGGCCGGTCGCGGGCGCGCGTCCGCGTCGAGGTCACGTTCGGCCGCCGCGGACGGCGCGTGCTCGCGCCCCCGGCGCTCGTGCTGCGCGACCCGTTCGGGCTCGCCCAGCGGGTGGTCGGCGGCGCGCAGGTCGACGAGCTGCTGGTGCTCCCGCGCGTCCTGCCCGTGCGCGCGTCCGCCGGCGGCGGGGAGGGGGTGACCGCGCACGCGCGGGCCGCGCTGATCGCCGCCGCCGAGACCGAGATCGACGGCCTGCGCGAGCATCGCGAGGGCTCGCCCGCGTCGCGCATCCACTGGCCGACCGTGGCCCGCGGCGCCGGGCTGATGGAGCGCAAGCTGATCTCCGAGGCCGACTCGCGGCCGCTGGTCGTGCTCGACCCGCGCGCCCCCGCCTCCGAGGACGCGCTGGACGCCGCCGTGCGGGCGGCCGCGTCGCTCACCGTCCACTTCGCCCGCCGGTCGGGCTGCGGCCTGGTCCTGCCCGGCGACCGGCGGGCGGCGACGATCGACCCGGACCTGCTGGCCTGGCCGCAGGCGCACGTCCGGCTGGCGCTGGTCGGCGACACCGCCGGGCCGGCGCTGTCGGCCGCCCAGAACCGGCGCGGGCTCGTCGTCTTCGTGGCTGCGCGCGTCGTCGACCGGCCGCCGCGCGGCCTCGGCCGAACGCCGGGGGGCTGCCTGATCGTCGTGCCCGGCGCGATCGCCGGCCGCCGGGCGGTGCTCGAGGTGGCCGGCTGCCAGGGCTTCGTCGCCGGCCGCACCGGCAGCGCCGCCGCGCTGGCGGCCGTGGGGGGCGCCGCATGAGCCTGCGGAGGGCCGGGGCCTGAGCTCGGTCGCCGCATCGCGGCCGGGTCCGGTCCTGCGCGAGGCCGACGGAGGCGGCGCCCTGCTGGCGCTGGGGCCGGCGCGCGGCATCGTGCTCGTGGCGTTCACCGCCTTCGCCGGGCTGCACTGGATGTCGCTGCTCGAGCCGGCCCAGCCGGGGCGGGCGTGGGAGTCGGTGGGGATCGTCGCACTCGTGGCGCTCGGGCTGCTCGGCGCGGCGCGGCTGCATGGCGCGCTGCGGCTGATCGCCGCGACGGCCGTCGCGCTCGCCGCCGTCGCGCTCGCGCTGCCGGCGGGCGGGGTGGCCGACGAGTACCTGCGCCCGGACCGCTGGGGCGCGCTCCTGGCCGGAGTCGGGCGCGGCATCGAGGCGCTGCCCGGCGTGCGCGTGCCCTACCGCGGCGTCGACGAGTGGACCCGCACCGTGATCGGGGCGGGCGGCACCATGCTGGCGGCCGTGGCCGCGCTGCTGGCGTTCTGGCCGCGGCGCGAGCGCACCGGGTTCCCGGCCGCCGCGCTGATCGCCCTCGTGACGCTGTACGTGGTGCCGGCCGTGGTGCTGAACTTCGAGATCGAGTTCATGCGCGGCGCGATCCTCGCGCTGCTGATGCTCGCGTTCCTGCGGCTCGAGAAGCTGCGCGTGCTCGACGCCCCGGCCGCGACGGCGGCGGCCGTCGTCGCGGCGATCGCGGCCCTGGCCGCCGCGCCGGCGCTCGACTCCCAGGACCCGTGGTGGGATTACGAGAGCTGGGCGCTCGAGACGGCCGGCACGCGGTCGGTGACGTTCAGCTGGGACCACGACTACAGCCCCCTGAACTGGCCGCGCGACGGCCGCGAGCTGCTGCGCGTCAAGGCCCGCCTGCCGGCGTACTGGAAGGCGCGCGACCTCGACCTGTTCGACGGACGCAGCTGGCGTCAGGATCCGCGCCAGCGCGGCGAGGGCCCGAGCGCCCAGCTGCCGGGCAACGCCGAGAGCGAGGCGCGTTGGAGCCAGGAGATCCGGGTCACGCTGCGCAACCTGCGCACCGACTCGTTCGTGACCGCCGGCATCACCACGGCCGTGCGCGGCGAGTCGGGCTACCCGGTCGGCGGCGGCGTGTTCAACGCGCCCGCCGGGCTGGGCCGCGGCGACTCCTACACCGCCGACGTGTACGCGCCGACCCCGAGCGAGCGCCAGCTGCGCGCGGCCGGGACGGGCTACGAGGACTGGCTGCAGGCCTACCGCTCGATCTTCCTCCCGACCACGCCGGGCGGCGGGGGCGCCGACGATGCCGCCGATCCCCGCGCCGTGCCGCTGGTCGTGAGCTGGCCGGCGTTCGACGCGCCGGTCGGGCCGTCCGTCGAGCGCTTCGGCAACATCCAGGCCGGCGATCGGGTGCTGGAGCGCAGCGGCGTGACCCGCATCTGGGCCCTGGCGCAGGAGCTCAAGGCCGGCACCGCGACGCCGTTCGACTACGTCAAGAAGGTCGAGGCGTACCTCGACGACGGCTTCGCCTACTCCGAGACGCCGCCGCCGTCGGCGAGCACGCTCGACGGGTTCCTCTTCGACGCCAAGATCGGCTTCTGCCAGCAGTACTCGGGCGCGGAGGCGCTGCTGCTGCGCATGGGGGGCATCCCCGCGCGGGTCGCGACCGGCTTCACGTCGGGGGCGTTCGACGACAAGCAGAAGGAGTACGTCGTGCGCGACCTCGACGCCCACTCGTGGGTCGAGGCGTGGTTCCCCGGCTACGGCTGGGTGACGCGCGATCCGACGCCGGCGGCCGCCCCGCCGCGCTCGCAGCCCGGCGACGACCAGGCCAACGCGGCGCTCGGCCGCTCGGCCGGCGTGCCCGACCTCGGCGGCGAGCGCCTGAGCGACACGGAGAGCGGCCGCGCCGCCGCGCCCGAGCAGGGCACGAGCTGGGGCCGCTGGGCCGTGCTCGGTGCCCTGCTCGCCGCGCTCGCGGGGGCGGGCGGGCTGCTCGAGCGCCGTCGTCGCCGCCGGCTGCCGCCGGCCGCGCTGCGCCCGATGGCCGAGTTCGAGCGCGCGCTGCGGCGTGCGCGCTTCGACGGCGACCCGGGGATGACGCTGTCGGGCATGGAGCGCTCCTTCTCCGGCTGGCCGGGCGCGGCCGGATACGTGCGCGCGCTCCGCGAGCAGCGCTACTCCGGCCGCCCCGCCGCGCCGACGCGCGAGCAGCGCCGCGGCCTGCGCGCCGCGCTGGCGCGCGACGCCGGCGCGCTGCGCGCGTGGTGGGCGCTGCCGCCGCGCCGAACCTAGGGCGGGACAGTGGCGGCGCTGCCGGGGCTGAAGCGGGACAGTGGCGGCGCTGCCGGGGCTGAAGCGGGACGGTGGCGGCGCTGCCGGGGCGTGCTCGGGCGGCGCCGTCGTCTACGTCAACGGCAGCATTGAGGCGGCGGACCAGCAGATCGTCGCATGGGCCGGATCCCGGCGAGTGGATGCGACGTTATGCGGCTCTATCGAGCAGAACGTCGCACGCCACCACATCGCCCGGGCGAATGCGACGTTCTGCGGCAGCCCCTCTCGATGCGCCGTGGATGTAAACGCCGAAGTCGGCAGCGCCGCCACCATTCTGCTTCAGGTTTGCGCCGCCGCCTACAATGGCTCGCGATGCCCGGCCCAGCCACGATCGCCGCTTCTCGCCCGATCGTCGCCGCGTGCCGCATCGCCATTGCCACCTAGGGCCTGGGCACGCCACCGCGCGCCGCAGGCCCCGAACGGTCCGACCCGGACCGTGGGTGGCACGCGCACCGGCGGAGTCGAGTGGGACCAGAAGGGAGTCCCACATGACCCGCCACTTCTCGCTCCTGGTCGACGACCGGCCGGAGACCCTCCTGCGCGTGACCGGCCTGTGCCTGCGCCGCCGAGCCGACGTCGTCGCGCTCCGCTACGGGCGCTCGCGCCACGGCGGCTGGGCCCGGCTCGACCTCGAGCTGGCGGTCGACGACCGCCACGGACGCGGGCTCGCCGAGCGCCTGGATGCGCTCGTCGAGGTGCGCGACGTCGCCGAGCTGAACCGGTAGGTCCGGCGTACAATGGGAGTCGATGGACGACGTCTACGAGCTCTTCCAGCGGGGGACGGCCCTGCTCGAATCCGGCGACTTCGACCAGGCCGTCGTGCCGCTCCGCAAGGCGGCCGCGATGGAGCCCGAGAAGACCTCGGTGCGCGAGGCGCTCGGGCGGGCCTACTTCCGCTCGCGCCACTTCGCGGAGGCGGCGGACGAGTTCCAGGCCGTGGTCGAGCGCGCGCCGACCAACGACTACGCGCTGTTCTGCCTCGGCCGCGCGCTGATGGAGTCCGGGCGGCCCGAGGAGGCCCGCAAGCCGCTGGTGCTGGCCGCGAACCTGCGCCCCGACCGGCGCGACTACCGGATCTACCGGGACCGCGCCCGCGCACGGGCGCGGGCGGCGTGACGGGCGGCCCGCCCGGTGCTATAACGTCCTGACAGCTTTCGCGACTCCCGGTGGGTCGTGGTTTTGAAAGCGGGCGGAAGCCCGCTTTTTTGTTGGGAGACACAGACTGATGAGCGCGATACAGGCCGACATCGAGGCCCGCCTGGCAGAGGCGGAGCCGGGGGTGGAGGTGCTGCTCGCGGAGGTGATGGGCGGCAAGCTCGTGCGGCTCTTCATCGACCATCCGGACGGCGTCACGCTCGAGCTGTGCGAGCGCGTCACGAAGCTCCTGCCGGAGGTGCGCGAGCGCTACGCGCTGGAGGTCTCCTCGCCTGGGCCCGAGCGTCCGCTCTCCAAGCCCGACCACTTTCGCCGCTTCGTCGGCCGCCGGGCGCGCGTGCGCACCCGCCGGCGGCTCCCGGACGGCCACAACAGCGTGACCGGCGAGCTGATGGGCGCCTCGGAGGACGAGGTCACCGTCGCCGTCGAGACCGGCGTCGTGTCGATCGCCTACGCCGACATCCATAGATCGAACCTCGTGGGGGACTGAGCCATGTCACAGGAGATCGTCGAGGCCGTCCGCGCACTCGCACGCGAGAAGGGCATCTCCGAGGAGAAGCTCATCACCGCTCTCGAGGACGCGCTGCTGTCGGCCTACAAGAAGCAGCCGGGCGCCGTGCGCTACGCGCGCGTCCATCTCGACCCCGACCTGGGCGAGTACCGCGTGGAGGAGCTGATCCTCCCCGAGGAGCTCGAGGACCAGCTGCTCGACGAGGCCGAGGAGCTCGCCACCGGCGAGCTCGAGCGCCGCGTGGACCCGGAGACGGGCGAGGTGATCGTCCCGGAGGCCCCGGAGATCGCGCAGGCGCGCATGGCCGAGTTCGAGGACCAGATCGAGAAGCGCGACGTCACGCCCGACGACTTCGGTCGGATCGCCGCGCAGACCGCCAAGCAGGTCATCCTGCAGCGCATCCGCGAGGCCGAGCGCGACATGATGTTCGAGGAGTACCAGGACCGCGTCGGCGAGCTGATCACCGGCATCGTCCAGCAGTCGGACTCGCGCTACACGCTCGTCCAGCTGCGCGAGCGCGTCGAGGCGCTGCTGCCCAAGTCCGAGCAGGTCGACGGCGAGCGCTACGACCACTCCCAGCGCGTCAAGGCGGTCATCAAGGAGGTCTCCTCCTCCACGCGCGGGCCCAGCATCATCGTGTCCCGTCGTGACCCCGAGCTGATCAAGAAGCTGTTCGAGCTCGAGGTGCCCGAGATCGCCGACGGCCTGGTGGAGATCACCAACGTCGCGCGCGAGCCCGGCTACCGCTCGAAGATCGCGGTCGTGTCCCACGCCGACGGCGTCGATCCGGTCGGCGCCTGCGTCGGCCCGCGTGGTTCGCGCGTGCGCATGGTCGTCTCCGAGCTGCGCGGCGAGAAGATCGACATCATCCCCTACAACGACGAGCCCGCCCGGTTCGTCGCCAAGGCCCTCAGCCCGGCGCGCGTGCGGGAGGTGCTCGTCGACGACGAGAACCGCCAGGCGACGGTGATCGTGCCCGACGACCAGCTCTCGCTGGCGATCGGCCGCGAGGGCCAGAACGCCCGGCTCGCGGCGCGCCTGACCGGGTGGCGCGTCGACATCCGCTCGGAGACGGAGTTCGCCAAGGAGGAGCAGGACTCCGGCTACGAGGAGGAGGAGGTCGGCGGCCGCTGCGCCGCGATCCTCGCCAACGGCCGGCGCTGCCCCAACGCGTCGCTGCCGGGCTCGCGCTACTGCGGCCTCGACGCCCACCAGGCGCTCGCCGGCAAGGACACCGACGTCGTCGGGGCGGGCTGAACGGGCCGGACCGGGGGACAGTCCCCGCTGCACATGGGGACGGTCCCCCGCCATGGACGGACATGCGTGGGGTGCGGAGCGCGCGCACCCCGCTCGGAGCTGCTCCGCTTCGCTAACGTAGACGGGGAACTCGTGCCCGACCCCATGACCAGGCTCCCCGGTCGCGGCGCCTGGCTGCACGAGAACCAGGAATGCTGGCGGGCCGCCGTCGCCCGCCGCGGATTCAATCGGGCCCTGAAACGGCCCGTGTCCATCTCCCAAGAGATCGTAGACTTCACAGAGACATGGCCAAGAAGCGCGTCCACGAGCTAGCCAAGCAGTACAACATGCCCACCGCCGAGGTGATGAAGCGGCTGAACGCAGCCGGCATCGCCGTCAAGGCGACGGCATCCGCGGTGGACGAGAACGACGCCGACGCGGCGCTCACGGGCAAGAAGAAGCCCAGCGCGAACGGCGCGAAGCCCAAGCCGCCGCAGCGCCAGCAGCTGCGCCCGCCGGGCGATCTCGGCATCCGCGACCTCGGCGCCCGCCCGCCCGAGGGCATGAAGCCCAAGCAGGAGGAGCCGCCCGCCACCGACGGCAAGGGCGACGCGAAGGCCGGCGCGCGCCGGCCCACCCGCTCCTCGCTGCAGGGCGAGCGCGCCCCCGGCGCGGCCGGCGGCGTGCGCCGCGTGGTCATCGACTCGCAGGCCGCCCGCCGCACCGGCGGCCCCGGCGGCGGTCCCGGCGGTCCAGGCGGCGGTCCCGGCGGCGGTCCCCAGCGACGCCCGCCCCGCCGTGGCGGACGGCGCCGGCGCGGCACCTACCAGGAGCCGGTCCCGCAGGACGTCTCCACGCTCCAGGCCGACGTCATCAAGATCAACTCGGGA